>Ga0194125_10001795_pt1 | contig 36240 bp, 20 predicted proteins | sample TA2KigC250mmetaG_FD_148626 | JGI IMG/M metagenome (GOLD analysis project Ga0194125, IMG submission 148626) | Freshwater microbial communities from Lake Tanganyika, Tanzania - TA2015034 Kigoma Deep Cast 250m | ecosystem: Environmental > Aquatic > Freshwater > Lake | place: Tanzania: Lake...
GTGATCTTGAACTCCATCGGGAAGCGGTCGGCGGAGCCGTAGTAGTGCATGTTGCTGAAGTCGGTGCACTCGACCCCGAGGATCTTGTCCGCCGGCGGCATGCTCGGCAGATACCCTACGCAACTGAGCGTATCCGGGTCCCCCGCGCGGATGCCGTCCACGTTCGCCTTCACCCAGCGGTTCAGGAGCACCGTCTCGAAGCGCTTGCGGTCGGCCGAGCGCACGTCGTACCAGTCGTCGGTCGTGTTGCCGAGCGGCACGTTCGGCAGCGCGGCCTCCGGCGGGTTCTTGTCCCACGCCGCGCGCAAGGCCTCGTCCGACCCGTAGCGCTCCTGCAGGAATGCGTTCCACAGGGCCACGATGTCCGGCCGGTCCTCGGCGGCGACGCCCGGCTCGTTCTGGATGTCGTAGAGGATGCCCGGCACGTCCTTGTAGCGCTCCGCCCAGAACCGGTTCCAGTCCGCCTGGGCCGCCAGTTCCTCGTCGGTCAGCACTGTGCCCAGCCAGTCGTGCAGCGACAGGAAGATCGCCACTCGGTGCTTCTGCGCGAGTTGCACAATCGCGTCCATCTGCCGCACAAGCCTCTTCGGCCGGTTCGCGAGGTCGAGTGACGTGTGCTTCCCGTCGCCCTCGTAGCCCTTCGCCGCGAAGGGCGAGAAGTGCAGGATGCGCCAGATGTGGAACCCGTGCACTTCCATCGCCGCGAAGTCGCGGTCCCACGTCGCCGGGTTCTCGTCCGGCGAGAAGTACATCATGCCCGTCTGGTTCGTGCCGACCAGGAAGCTTGGCTTCCCGTCCACCGTCATGTAGTTGCCCGCCCAGCCGATCCTCGCACCGCTCGCCAGCACCTTCTCGTCGCGCAGGCAGAAGGCCGACGCCAGCGAGTCCACGCGCCTCCCTCCGTCGCTGAGCGTTGCCGCGATGGGGATCAGGTCGCCCTTCAGGCCATCCACCGGCACCGCTGCCTCGACAGCCTCGCTCGCGCCCGCCGCGAGGTCCAGGCTACGCTTCGCGACCTCCCGTCCGCCCACTGTCAGCGTCACCTCGCGCTTCGCTGGCCACCGACCGTTGTTCGCCGCCTGCACCGAGATGCTCGCCGTCTCCCCCGGCCCATAGCAGGCGAGGTCGGTCGCCAGGCTGTGCAGGAAGACCTTCTGCGTGATCTCGCTCATCACGCGCTCCAGCAGCGCCCGGCGTTCCGGGGTGCCGAGGAGGAGGTCTTGACCCGATGTGATCCCGCTGAACGCCCAGCTCGACTTCGGGTACTCACCCGCGAAGTTGTGCGCCATGCTGAGCGCCGTGCCGCGCAGCGCGCCGCCCTTGTCGAAGGCCTCAAGCACCGGAATCCACCGTCGGTGTACGGGCGGGAAGACGGGGCTGTTCACGCCCGTCTGGCAGCAGGCCGAGAAGCCCTCGACCGGCGCGTCGAACGAGTACGACGGAACGCCATCGCCCACCCATGCCGACGGGCGGAACTGCGTCGCCTGCTCCAAGTGGAACTGCGGATCGAAGGCGCCGATCTGCGAGGGATCGAGGGCCATCGCGTCGCCCGGCTTGCCGATCCGTGTGTTCATGCCCACCGACGCCGGGGGCTCCTCCGCCGCATCCATCTCCGATGCCTTCCGGCCGACCACCGGCAGGTCCGTCCAACCCTCATTCGTCAGGATGAGAAGCTGGTCGAACGCATACCCATCGGTAGACAGGAAGCTCCCGCCCGCCTTCAGGTAGGCCTGAAACGTCTCCCTCGCCTCCGCCGGGAAGCACGGCCCGAACGGCAAGACGACCGCATCGAACGCCTCCGCGGTCAGCACCTGTGGGTCGGCAAGGTCGCCGGGCCGGAGCATCGTGACGCCGAAGCCCGCCTCACGTAGCGCCTGCGCGAGGTCCGCCGGTGCGTGCGCCGTCCTGAAGCCGCCCGGCAGCCCCTCGCCCGTGTCGAGGATGCCGACGCTGCCCTTCTCCGTTGACTCGATCTGCAGCCCCTCGGTCTTCGGCAACGGAACAGCCTGCAGCTTGGGCTCGGTCTCCCACTTCATGCTGTCGATCGTCACCTCCAGGTCCCCGTAGTTGCAGCCGATGAGCATTCCGGTCGCCGTCGTCATCTGCCGCGTCTTCTGCCCGCGCGGCTGGAACGCGAAGCCCGCGATGGGCACACGGACCTCCTGCCAGCCGGGCTTCTGGTCCGCCAGCTCGCCCTTCGTGAACCGCACGCGCTGCGCCCACATGTCGTTGTCCGGCTCGATCAGCCAGATGTGCATCGCAGCGCCCTTGGCGGCGGAGTGGACGTAGAGCTGAAAGGTCAGCGCGTACGCGTCCCCCGGCACCGTGCACGGCCCGCGCAGGTTGCCCCAGTGCGGCGGCTGATCCGTGTACCTGATCCGCATTGCCTGGCCCTCGCGCGCGAACTCCGTGTCCGCCGACCACGCCGGCGCATGGCCGCCGTCGCGGTTGTCCACCCACACAGCGATGTCCTCGAAGCCGTGTAGCGCGACATCAGACCTCGCAGGGGCGGCCAGAACGGCCGCGAGGAAACAGTAGGGTATCACGTGCACGTCTCCTCTCCGGGGACGGGGGGCTGAGGCGCGGGTGGAGCACTGCGCCACGCCCGCCACGCCGCGAGCGACACCAGCGTGGTCAGGACTGCGTGGAACGCGAGGAAGCCGCCGCCCACGCTGGGCTGGTAGAAATCCCATCCCGCCATGGTTCCGTGGTCGGCGGCCCCGTCGAGCAGCGTGAACGCCAGCAGGGCCAGCAGGCCGAACCCCAAGGCGTGGCGGCGGACCGCGACGTAGACCAGCAGGCGTGTCGCCGTGTGGAACACCAGGGTGATCGCCCGCTCCATCGGGTAGTTGAGCTGGACGACTATGGGGAGCGGGTCCGTCGGCTCCAACGGCGCCGCAGTGCAGGCGCTGGCGAGGATGACGGGCACCTCGAAGGCCCCGATCCCCGCGCCGAAGGCCAGGACATCGGCCAACTTGAGCCGCGCCCACACCAGGATTAGCGCAGCTGCCGCGAGTTCAGTGGCCCCGGAGACTACCCCGCTCAACGTGCCTCGAGCCAGTTGCAGGCCCAGGCTATCCACAGGATGGTCGAGGCCGCAGCCGTAGTGGATCACAACCTTGGCCGTACACCCAACCACCCAGCTCGCGATGCCCAAGAGCGCCCAGCGCAATCGTGCGCCGTAGCGGAGCCGCAAGACCAGCAGTGGCCCGAATGCGACGGCCAGCAGCGAGACCCAGAACACCCCGTCCACCAGCGCCTGCAATGCAACCACCTCCCGCCGCGCGCGAACGCCCCCATCACTGGGCAGGAACCTCGACGCCCGGCGCCGCCAGTTCGATGAACGCCTCCAGCATGATCCGCTTCTTCTCGATGGGCACGCCGATCGCCGCGCCATCCCCGTAGTCGCTCAGCACGAAGCCGCCCTGGGGTGTCGCCCAGTGCTCGATGAGCTGCTTGGCCTCTGCGCGGATGGCGTCCGCGTCCTTCCAGGGGAGCGTCATCTGGATGTCGCAGAGGCTCTCGAAGCAGATGCGCCCGCGATACCTCTCCCCCATCTCCTCGATCCCCAGGTTCGTCGGTTGCTGCAGGTTCACGAGGTCCAGCCCGCAGTCGATCCACTCGCCCACGATGTCGTTCACATGCCCGCACGAGTGCATCCAGGCGTGCATCCCCGCGTCGTGGATCGCGTCGAACAGCCGCCGGTAGTAGGGCTTGAAGAACTCGCGGAACATCGGCAGGCTGGTGAACGCCGCCTCCTGCGTGCCCCAGTCATCGGTCATCGCGAACCCGTGCACGCGCCCCCGGAAGCGCTTCCCGATCTCCTGCGCAATCCCGATGGGGAACGCGACCACCCGCTCCGCGAGCGCATGCACGCCCTTTGGGTTCTCATACAGCGCGACGAACAGCTCCGGCATCCCATACAGGTAGTGCATTCGCTCGAAGAACGTGAATCCGCACCCGACCATCACGTACTTCTCGCCCGCATTCGCCAGCTGCCCCTCGATGGCCGCGAAGCGGTTGTCATCGTGCGGGTCGGGCCACTTCACCTCGTCCAGCCGATCCAGCGACTTCAGGTTGTGGCCCTTGGGCTGGCCCATGTTGGTGACACCCTCGGGCGCCGGATGCCATACGACACCCCACTCATCCTCGTACGGCTGCGACGCCTGCCAGCCCGCCGCGGCCTGCAGGCCGACACCAAACGTGTCGTCAATCCCCAAGGCCCCGAACCGAATCGGGATCCGCTCAGGGGTGTCGAACTCCAGCGCACGACGGACGATCTCGTATGATGTCATCTGGCGCGACTCCTCGATGCAGCATAGCCCCTCGCTGCCACCCTCGCCCTCATCCTGATCATCCTGTCCATCCTGTTAGCCTTGCCTTCGTTGCCCTCCGAAGGTCTCCCTCCCGCCATCGTCGAACCGTGCGCCGACTCGGTCCGCTCTCAGGAGAGGAGCCTTCCGCATGAAGTCCGTCCACCTTCTCGGCAACTGCAAGCTCGAGATTGCCGACTACCCGATGCCTGAGCCGAAGGAGAACGAGGTCCTGGTCAAGGTCACCGCCAGCGGCGTGTGCGGGGGCGAGATGCACAGCTTCCGCGGCCCGAACGCGATGGACATGAACGGTGGCCACGAGGTCGCCGGCATCATCGCCGATCCGCACGGCCACCCGCAGTGGGAGGAGGGCGATCGGGTTGGCATCTTCACGCTCGGCGGCTGCGGCAAGTGCCGGTGGTGCCGCCAGGGCAAGGACACGTTCTGCCCCGAGGTCGGCACGCCGCGTGCGTGTCACTCCGAGTACATCGCTGTCAAGGCGAACGCGATGGTCAAGCTCTGCGATGACGTGTCCGCCTCCGTTGCGGTCCTGCTCTGCGGAGACGGCCTCGGCGTGCCCTATGGCGGGACGATCCGCGCGGGCGTGGGCAAGGGAGATGTCACCTGCGTCTTCGGCTGCGGGCCGGTCGGCCTGGGGATGGTGCTGATGCAGCGCTTCCTCGGTTGCTGGCCGATTGCCGTCGAGCCTATCGCGGCGCGCCGCGCGCTCGCCCTGAAGATGGGCGCCTGGCAGACGCTCGACCCCACGGCGGAGACCGACGTGGTGGCGAAGCTGCGCGAGCTGACCGACGGCCTCGGGCCGGATGCGTGCTTCGAGTGCTCGGGCCGCCAGGACACGCTCGACTGGGCGATGGATGGCACCAAGTGCGAGGGGATCATCTGCCAGGTCGGGCACGGTCCACAGTCCGTTGACCCGCAGAAGCTCATCATCAAGCGCAACCTGACGATCTTCGGCAACTGGGTCTCCCACCCGCGCTACTACCCGGACATGCTCTGCATGCACCGTAACGGCCTGCCCATCGAGCGCCTCATCACGCTGGAGACCTCCTACCAGAACGCGCAGGAGGCCTACTCGCGCCTGGAGCAAGGCCTGGAGGGGAAGGTCATCCTGACGTGGGACTGAGCGCACTCCGGGGAAGGGGTGTCGCGCAGGCCGGCGAATGTCACTGCGCGAGTCGTGCAGCTCGCGCAAACGCCATGCTCACGGAGGTGAACCGCCTTGAGTACTAGATCACTGCTCCTCGTCGCTGTCGCCGCACTCGCAGTTGCCGCCGCAGTCCTCCTTGCCGGCTGTCCTCCCAAGCAGACCACCACTGAGACGCCTGTCACCACAACTCCCACTCCGGCGGAGATGCCGAAGACGCCGGCCGAGCCTGCCGCGGCCCCGGGGGAGTTCACCTGGAGTGATGCGCCGACGGTGGCTCAGGTCCCGGACGCACCGATCGAGGGGATGATCAACGGCAAGGAGTTCACCGCCAACACGGTACGGATCGAGAAGGGTGATAACGGAAAGGCGACCCTCGAGATCTCCGACGCCAAGCTCGAAGACCCCACGGGCATCATCACCGAGGACACCGGCGTGGACCTGGACTTCACCCTTCCCGAAGGCAAGCCCGGCGAGATGGTGAGGAAGATCGCCGATGAGAAGAACTTCGACCAGGAGCACGCCTACTACCACTACCCGCAGGGCGGCGACAAGGGTCCGATGAGCGTGAACGACCCGTGGGGTTGCGCGCTGAAGATCGACAGTTGGGACATGACGGCCGACCCGAAGAACGAGAAGATCCTCGGCACGGTCAAGGGCAAGGTCGCGATCGTGTTCGAGGACGACCCCAAGAGCTGGGTCGCGGGCACCCTCGACGCGCCGTACTACAAGTGGTAGACAGGCCGGCTGAGCGGCGACGGGCCGGGCGCCGGGCGCGTCCGGCCCACACGTTTCCGGCACAGGAGGCTATCGGATGGGCCGCTGCGCAGCCGCGGTCGTCGCCTTGTGTTGCGTCGTCTGTGGCCGATCCTACGCGGCGCCCGATCTGCTGGTCGCGGACTTCGAGGGCCCGACCTACGGCGACTGGCAGGCTGAGGGCGAGGCCTTCGGGTCGGGCCCTGCGCAGGGCACACTGCCCGGCCAGATGGCGGTGAGCGGTTTCCTCGGCCACGGCCTCGTGAACAGCTTCTACCACGGTGACGGGACAACGGGCACGCTCACGAGCCCGCCGTTCGAGATCGAGCGCCCCTACCTCAACTTCCTCATCGGCGGCGGGATGTACCCCGGCGAGGCGTGCATCGACCTGTTGATCGACGGCCAGGTCGTCCGCACCGCGACCGGCCCGAACGACAAGCCCGGCGGCAGCGAGCGCCTCGGGTGGTGGACGTGGGATGTCGCCGAGTTCGCCGGCCGCACGGCCGTCATCCGCATCGTCGATCAGCGGACCGGCGGGTGGGGCCACATCAACGTAGACCAGATCGTCCAGAGCGAAGAGCGTTGGCAGGAGGTCGAGAAGTCGGTGGAACTCACCATCGAAAAGCAGTACCTCAACTTCCCGGTCAAGAGCGGCGCCCCGATGCGCCGACTCACCGTGCGCCTCGGCGAGGGCGCCGTGCGCGAGTTCGACATCGAGCTGGCCCTCGACGAGCCCGACTTCTGGGTCTTCATGGATGTGAGCGCGTTCAGGGGGCAGAAGGCGACCGTCACCACGAAGCTCTCCGAGAAGGAATCCTCTGTTCTGCAGCGCATCACGAACGACGACCGGATCACGGGCGCCGAGAACCTGTACCGGGAGCGCTATCGGCCCCAGTTTCACTTCTCCTCCCGCCGCGGCTGGAACAACGACCCGAACGGGCTTGTGTACTACGCCGGCGAGTACCACCTCTTCTACCAGCACAACCCGTACGGCTGGAAGTGGGGCAACATGCACTGGGGCCACGCCGTCAGCCCGGACCTCGTCCACTGGACCGAGTTGGCCGACGCGCTGTACCCCGATCAGCACGGAACCTGCTTCTCGGGCTCTGCGGTCGTGGACGAGAACAACACGGCGGGCTTTCAGACGGGCGACGAGAAGGTGCTGGTCTGCATCTACACCGGCGCGGGCGACCCCTTCACGCAGTGCATCGCCTACAGCAACGACCGCGGCCGCACGTGGACGCAGTGGGAGGGAAACCCGGTCCTCCGGCACATCATCGGCGGCAACCGCGACCCCAAGGTCATCTGGTACGCGCCCGAGCGCAAGTGGGTCATGGCGCTCTTCCTGGATGGCAACGACTACGCCCTCTTCTCCTCACCCGACCTGAAGCGGTGGGAGCGCATGTCCGACATCAGCCTACCCGGCACCAGCGAGTGCCCCGAGTTCCTCGAGATCGCGCTCGACGGCAAGCCCGGCGACACGCGTTGGGTCTTCTACGGAGGCAACGGGCAGTATCTGATCGGCCGCTTCGACGGCAAGACCTTCACGCAGCAATCGGGTCCGCACCGACTCAACTTCGGCAACTGCTTCTACGCCTCGCAGACGTTCAACAGCACCCCGGACGGCCGACGCATCTTGGTCGGCTGGGGCACCTTCGAGATGCCCGGGATGCCATTCAACCAGATGATGGACTTCCCGGTCGAACTCACGCTGCGCTCAACCGCCGAGGGGCCGCGCCTCTTCGTGCTGCCCGCTCGCGAGATTGAGACCCTCCACTCCAAGAAGCACGCCTTCTCCGACCTCACGCTCAAGGAGGGCGACAACCCTCTCTCGGGAATCACCGGCGACCTCTTCCATATCCGTGCGCAATTCCAGATCGGCGCGGCGTCGCAGTTCGGCTTCCACGTGCGCGGTATCCCGGTGGTCTTCAGCACGCTGCACAACACGCTGAGCTGCTTCACCGTCTCAGCGCCCCTGGAACCGCAGAACGGGAAGATCAAGCTGGAGCTGCTGGTGGATCGCACCTCCATCGAGGTCTACGCCAACGATGGCCTCGTGTACATGCCCGTCGGCGTGATCCCGTCCGACCAGCTCCACTCGCTCGACGCCTTCACTCGCGGCGCCGATACGAAGCTGACCTCTCTTGAGATCTACGAAGTGAAGAGCGCCTGGCAGTAGCCTTTGCCGTCCACCTGGGAGCGCGGGCTTCCGGCCGGCTGGCACGCGGTGGCAGCCTTTGCCTTTCGAACCGCCCATCAAGGAGCCTCCCCATGCGACACTTCATCCTCGCCTCTCTCGTCCTCAGCCTCATCGCCGTGCTCTGCGGCTGCCCCAAGCCACCCGAGGAGAAGTCCCTAGGCCCGGCCGTCGCGCCGAAGACCTCGACCCCGGCGCCCACCGGCAGCAAGATCGGCCTCTCGGTACTAACGATGACGAACCCGTTCTTCAAGGACATCGCGGACGCGATGGCGGACGAGGCGGCAGAGAGCGGGTACGAGGTGATCACTGTCAGCTCCGAGCAGGACCCGGCCAAGCAGTTCAGTCAGGTCCAGGACTTCATCGTTCAGAAGGTCAGCGCGATCGTCCTCACGCCGGCCAGCTCGCAGGCCGTGGGCACCGCGATCAAGGAGGCGAACAAGGCGGGCATCCCCGTCTTCACCGCCGACATCGCGAGTCTGTCCGATGAGGGCGAGGTTGTCTGTCACATCGCCACGGACAACTACAGCGGCGGGCGCGAGGCCGCGAAGGCGATCATGAAGGCCCTCGGCAACAAGGGCAAGGTCGCCATCATCGACCACCCCGAGGTCGAGTCGGTGATCCTCCGCACGAAGGGCTTCCGCCAGGAGCTGAAGGAGGCGAAGAGCCCCATCGAGATCGTGGGTGCCTGGCCCGGCAAGGGCTCCAAGGACGAGTCCTTCAAGGTCGCCCAGGACATCCTCACGGCCCACAAGGACCTCAACGGCATCTTCGCGATCAACGACCCCTCGGCCCTCGGCGCGTGCGCGGCCATCGAGAAGGCCGGGCTGACCGGCAAGATCAGCGTCGTCGGCTTCGACGGCCAGCTGGAGGGGAAGAAGGCCATCCTGGAGGGGAGGATCTACGCCGACCCGATCCAGTTCCCCGACCAGATCGGGCGCCAGACAGTGCAGACGATCCTGAAGTACCTCGGTGGCGAGGAGGTCGAGCCCGAGGTCCTCATCCCCACCAAGCTCTACTACAAGGCCGACGCCGAGCAGGACCCGGCGCTCAAGGCTGGGTAGCCAATGGCCGATCGCGCGGAACATGGAATTCGGGGACATGACCCAATTCGCGCCGTTTGCGAATTGGGATCGTGTCCCCGCAATTCCACCTACTCACCATGAACCACCGCCTCCTCGCCAACTACGGGATGCTGCTCGTCCTCGTGCTCCTGTGCGGGTACTACAGCTGCGCGACCTGGAACGAGCAATACCCGAGCGGGGGCAAGGCCGGCCGGCAGTTGGCGGAGGCCCTGGCGCGCACCCACCGCCCGCAGGCCAGCGTGTTCGTCGTCGGCGGGGCGGACGCCGAGGATCAGCAGTTTGTGACCGAGGCCCGGCGAGCGCTGGAGGCCGAGGGGATCGAGGTTGTCGCAAGCGCCGGCGCCGCCCCTCCCGCCGTGCTGAACCAGATCGACGGGCTGAAGCGCACCAGCAGGCTGCCCACGGTATTCGTCGCGAGCGCGCAGGCGGCCCGGTGGGACCTCTGGCAGACGCTGCCCCAGCGCTTCCCCCAACTTGCGAACGCGAAGGTCGTCTCGCCTCAGAGCTACCGTTTCCCGGACTTCCTGCGCCCGGCCAACCTGCTGGCCATCGCCGACCGCATCGTCGTGATCGCCATCGTCGCCATCGGCATGACGATGGTCATCATCACCGGCGGGATCGACCTTTCGGTCGGCAGCCTCATCGCGCTTTCGGCCGTGTTCGCGACCGTGCTGATCCGTAGGTTCGCCGGCGCGCAATCCGCCAGCGCCGCCGGGATGGTCCTCTGTTGCCTGGCGGCCATTGCGCTCTGCGGAGCCGTCGGCGCCTTCTCCGGAGCGATGGTGTCGGGCTTTCGCATCCCGCCCTTCATCGTGACTCTCGCCATGATGCTCGTCGCGAGCGGCCTAGCCTTCACTCTCGCCAGCGGCCAGTCCGTCTACCAGGTTCCCGCCTCCATCGACTGGCTCGGACGCGGCACAAGCCTCTTCGGCCTGCCGAACACGGTCATCCTGATGGCGGCTCTCTACGCGGGTGCGCACCTGTTGATGACGCGCACGGTCCTGGGCCGCCGCATCTACGCGGTCGGCGGCAACCCCGAGGCCGCGCGCCTGTCCGGCGTGCCCGTCGCTAAGGTCATCCTGTTCGTGTACACCGCCTGCGGCTGCCTCGCGGGCCTTGGCGGCATCGTCCAGGCCTCGCAGTTGCAGAGCGGCGCGCCGACCTATGGTGTGATGTACGAGCTGTACGTGATCGCGGCGGTTGTCGTCGGCGGCACCACCCTCGCCGGCGGCACCGGCCGCGTGCTCGGCACGCTCATTGGCGCGTTCATCATCGCGGTCATTCAGAATGGCATGAACCTTACCGGCGTCGAGAGCTATACGCAGAAGGTCGTCATGGGCCTCGTGATCCTCGGCGCCGTCCTGCTCGACCAGTTGCGCAACCGCGGCTGGAAGCGCAGCCTGTAGCCGTACGAGCAATCGGAGGACAGGCATTCCTGTTGATTGCCAGCATGCGTAACGCTCGTTACGATGGGTGGGAATGTGACAGAGGAACAGCCTCCGCTGCCCCAAACCACCCACTACATCCTAAATGAGCGCCTTTGGTGCCGTTGATGATGTCAACGGGCATCTCACGCACCCATCGCGTCTAGGGATGCTCCACGTCTGGAGCGGGCCTCAATGATGAGCAAGCGTTACGCTGGTTTGGCAAACCACATTCCTGCCCGTCCGCGCCCCTGTAGGAGGCACTTGCCATGCGACGTCTCATCGTCACCGTGGATGACGCCGGCGGGCTCATCCAGGACCTCACGCAGTTCCGCCGCGCCCAGAGCTTCTTCGACGGGGAAGGCGTCCCCGCGACCTACTTCGTGGTGCCGCGCGGCGGCGAGTTGGAGGGGCCGCATGGCCCCGCAGGGGCCATCCGGCCCGACGTATGGGAGATGGACCGCCAGCCCGAATGGCTGGCGTTGGCGCACGCAGCCCGAGACCGGGGCGATGACTTCCAGCTCCACGGGCTCGACCACGGAACGTGTGAGTTCGGCCCGTATCCGGCCTTCGTCCGCGCTCTGAGCCGGGAGGACCCTGAGCCCCTCCTGGTGCAAGACCGTGAGCAGTACGGTCACCTCTGGCGGCGCGACCTCTTCGTCGAGAGGCTCAAGGCCGCGATCGGCATCTTCGAGCGCGCCTTCGGTCGCCGGCCGGATGCCTTCCGTGGCGGCGCCCTGTCGCAGTCACCCCCGCTGCACGAGGCTCTGACCGATGTCGGCATGAGGTATGTCTCGAACAAGGTCGTGGACCCGCGCGGCTGGAAGTATATTCTCGAGGAGTACGACGACCCCGGCGACTGGGACCCGGAAGTGCCGCCTGCGCCGTACTGGCTGACGCCAGAGATCATCAACCTCCCGATCATCAGCGAGTACGCCTGGTACCTCACGCCGGAGAAGATCGAGCCGCACCTCGCGCTCGCGATCGAGGACCTCGGGCGCGTCTACGACGCCGGGGGCGTGTTCATTCTCGTCTGTCACGTTCAGTGTGTGGGCGCCGAAGACTCCTACGCGCGCGACCTGCTGCATCGCTTGCTGGCCGCAGCGCGGGACGACTTCGGCGTGACGTTCGGCACCATCCGCGAACTCGTTGCCGACATCGAGGCCGGCGCCATGCCGGTGATTCAGGGAGACCAAACCCATGGGCATTGATCGTTTCGACGGGCCGGAGATCGACTACCTGCGGGACGTGCTGGAATCGTGCAAACTCTCGGGCCGCTCCGACCGCTACCACGGCAAGCTCGAGGCCGCCTTCGCGGAGGCCTTCGGCGTCAAGCACGCCATCGCGGCGAACGCGGCGATGTCGCTGCTCATCTCGTCGGTCTACGCCGCGGGCGCCGGCGCGGGCGACGAGGTGCTCTGCGATCCCCTCGTTCAGTTCCACGCGATCGGCGCGCTCTGGATGAACGCACATCCCACGTGGGCCGACGTCTGCCCGGACACGTGGCTCATGGACCCCGCGTCCGCCCGCGCGCACATCACGCCGCAGACGAAGGCCATCTGCGTCACCCACCTCTGGGGGCTGCCGGCGGAGGTGGACGCGCTGCGGCAGGTTGCCGACGAGCATGGCGTCATCCTCATCGAGGACTGCGCCCATGCGATGTTCCTGCCGTACAAGGGCAAGTACGCCGGCACTTGGGGCCACATCGGGGTCTTTAGCTTCTGCCAAGGCAAGCACATGACGACCGGCGACGGCGGCATCGCGCTCACCGACGACGACGAACTCGCGACCCGCATCCGCAGCGTCACCTGCTTCGGCGAGTCCCCGCCCGAGCTGGCCACCGTCTTCCGCATGACCGAGATGCAGGCCGCAGTCGCACTCGCACAACTGGAGAAGGTCAAGGGCTACATCGAGGTCTACCAGAAGTCCTACGCTCACCTATCGGAGGCCCTCGAGGGTTGCATCTGGCTGCAGCCTCGCGCCATCAAGCCCGGCTGCGGCAACTCGCCGTACATCTTCTCCTTCCTCTTCCGTGGCGAGCAGGCGGGCATCGACCTCGACGCTTTCAAGCACGCGCTGTTCGAGACGGGCGAGAACTTCAACATCGGCTTCACGCAGGTGCCCGCCTACAAGTACAAGCTCTTCACCCAGCCGATGGCCTACCAGAACAAGGGCTGCCCGCTGCATCGGTGCCCCTACTACGAGGGCAGCTACGAGTACCGCGACGGTCTCTGCTCGAACGCCGAAGCGATTCTGCCACGCCTGGTGAACGTCAACTGCATGATCCCCGAGGCGGACGCCCAGCGCATCGCGGGGGCACTGCGGCGAGCCATCGAGCAGGTCGAGGGCGCATGAGCGACCTCTCCCGCCTCTCCGACGAGAACTCGAACCGCATCTTCGCGATCGTCGAGGAGTTGCAGCCCGTCAGCGCACAACGCGTGCGGGAGGAGCTGGAGCGCCGCCACGACCTCTCAGCGCCCCTGGAGCAGGTGACGCGCTACATGGAGTTTCTACGCTCGGGCTTCCCGCGCAAGCTCGCCCATGCCGGCCCGGAGCTGTGGATCGTCGTGGACTTGGGGCCGTAGTCGTTGACGTCCCCTGGGACCGCCACCGTCTCGGTGGCAGCCGGTGCCGTCTCTCATTCAAACGCTACCGACGCCGACGCCAGCGTCTCGCTCAACGCGCCCCCCACGAGGTTCGCGCGGAACACCACCGGGTAGCCCTCGGGCTTGAACTTCCCTGTCCCCGGTCCGACGGTCACTTCCCCCACCCATACGCAGTTCGCGTCGTCCAGCGGGAAGAGCTGCACATACCCCTCGCCGTTGACCGCGAGCGGGCTATAGTTCGGACCGGTCAGCACTTCGACCGTCGCGTCCTGCGCAGGCTTCTGCAGGTGCACTTCGAAGTGCAGCGTGTCGCCGGGCTTGATCGCCTCCGGCAGCGGCGTGCCGTCGGCCATGGTCACGATCAGCCCGTCGAGCGGCAGATCGACCAGGCGCAGCCCGTCATAGGTGAACTGCGGGCCGGGGGTCACGGTGCCATCGGGGTTCTTGGCGGAGCCCGCGGTGCTTAGCACGATGAAGCACGTCTTGTCCGTGCCGTTCTCGTAGGCCTCGTTGATGTAGTGCGTATCGACCGTGTAGAGACCCGGCCGATTCGTGTTCAGCGCTCCGCGATAGCCGGGCTTGCCCGACGAGTTGCTGAAGCCCACGCTCGTGAACTTGTAGCCCTCGCCCACGATGTCCCTCAGCTTCACCTGGAAGAAGCGATAGGCCGGGTCATAGGGGAAGATGTGGCTCATCGAGTCCCAGCCCTGTGCGTTGGCGCACGCGACCTTGAGCCCGCCGCCCGGGAGCGCCTCGGTCAGGAACGTATCCTGCTTCACCCACTTCGTATCGTTCCCGTCCCAGTTGTACTTCGGCGCGGTCTCGAAGTGGCTGAAGTCCTCCTCCCACAGGGCCTTCCCTTCGCCGTCGAACAAGGGCTTCACGTCCGGCCTCGGTGGCGCGGCAACCACTTCGACGGGCGTCACTGCGCCCTCTCCCGCCTCCGTGTACGCCTCGATCTCCGACAGCACCGGCGCCGTCGGTGCACCCTCGACCGTCCTCACAGCGCTCGCCGTGAACCGCAGCTTCAGGCACGGCACCGCGGGCTTGAGGTTATGCGTGACCACGGTCTGCGTGTTGCCTGTCACGCTCGCGCGGCACGTCCGCCCGCCCGACGCCGTGAACTCCAGCTCGTAGTCGCTGATGTTCGGCGTGTACAGCACCACGCGCCCGATGTCGGCCGCCTCCTTCAGTGTGAGGGTGATCCACGACGGTCTACCTCCCGCGTGGGACGCATACCACCCGAGGTCGTCGGTGATCCCGTTGATTGCGTAGTAGTAGTACTGCTCGAACCACGGCGCGTAGTACCCCTCCGAGCAGCGCGCGAGCGTGCCCCGCGTCCAGTGCAGCAGGTTGCCGGGCCTCGCCGAGTCCTTCTCGCGCTTCGCCAGCTCATCGACGATGCTCTCTACCGTCGGCAGGTCCCGCGCCTTGGGGTCATCGGTGTAGATGTGCACATCCCCCTCGGCGAAGTGGTCGCGGAACGTGCCTTCTTCCAGCGCAACCTCGCGGCCCTCGGACATCACGATCAGGCTCTTCAGCCGCCTCAGTGGCGCCCAGCTCACACTCGCGTCCACGGCTCCCGGCTTGTGCTGGACGAGCACCAGGTACATATGCCCGCCGACCTCCCGGGCCCACGCCGCCAGTTCCGGCGCGCCCTCCACCGTCGGGCCTTCCGTCGGCGCCGGTGTCAGGATGGCCGTCTCCAGGAAGCGCAGCTCCCGCCATACCGGCGGCAGGCCGTAACGGTATTCGATCTCGGGCATGAAGAAGGGCGAGGTGTATGCCGTGAAGCCCTTCGCGCCGTACGCGATCGACGCGAAGTACTGGTTGCGGAACACGCGGTAGGGGTACGGCGGCGCAGTCCCCATCTCCTGGTTCATGTGCGTCTGGCCTGTCGAGTGCCAGAGCGTCACATAGGTCGTCTTGCCCCGCGACGCGACCTCGTTCACCTTCTTCAGGAAGTTCGGCACATAGTCCCACTCGGGCGAGTACGGGTCGGGGTCGATCACGTCCGCGCACTTGTAGCCGTGGGTCACGATCCCATCGATGGTATCGTTGGTGACGAACACCGGGTGGTATGGGTCGATCTCGGCGAGGTACTGGTAGTAGGCCTCCAGGTACGAGGAGCGGCAGTTGTGGATCTCCGGCTCATCCGCGATGTAGTACCCGAGCAGCCCCGGCTCGCCCTTCACGCACTCCACCAGCTCCCGCGCCATGCGCTTCACATCCTCGCTGGGCTCGTCCAGCCGTTGGTACTCGTCCTGCGTCGGCCGCAGGGCCTCCTTGCCCGCCTGCCAGAGGTTGAAGGAGTAGAACAGCCGCCCGTTCTCCACCGAGACGATCGAGTACGTGCCGCGTTCCTCGAAGGCCTTCCTCACCGGCGACGCATCCGGAACGGTCAGCACTACCGGCGTCTCGACGTCCTGTAGCGCGACCACCTCCGCGCGCGGGTCCTCGGTCGGGATGTTGCCGTACCAGCCGATGGGCATGATCGGCTTCCCGTCCACCAGCACGTTGCGGTTCTCGTCGATCCGCACCTCGTGCCCCGCCGGCGGCGGGAGCTTCCTCAGCCTCGTCTCCGCGCTCGCCTGGTCCTTCCCGTCCGCTCCCACGGCCCTCACCACCAGCATGTACGTGCCGACCACCAGGTCATCCGCCGCCATGCGGATTGGCTTGCCCAACCCGCCGACTGCCACGCGCCCCTGCGCCACGACCGTACCCGTCACGAGCGTCAGCGCGTACCGCACCTCCGCGGCCGCCTGCCTCACCTGCGCCGACAGTTCGACCTCGAACTCTATCTCCTTCAGCCCCTCGCTGGCGTAGATGCAGTTGCGGTAGCACGGCTTCAGCACCGTGACTGTGATGGGCCGGTACTCGCTCGATAGCGACTTCACTACCGCCCGCAGCAAGTCCCCGTCTCCATCCCGCAGCGCGAAGACGACGTTCGTCTCCGATGCACTGCCGCGCGACTCGAGCGGCGGGAACTTCGCGGTCGCCTCTGCGCCGTTCCCGAGCGTCATCGCCTCCGCCTCGACCCGGCTCTTCGCGTCATCCAGCAGATACGCGCTCGGCACTATGGTCCTCTCCGCCCCCGTCTCGTTGCGCACCGTCAGGCTCATACCCAGCGTCGCGACGCCGCTCGCCGCGCGCGAGACATCCACCTGCGGCTCCTCCACGCGGAAGCGGTAGGGTGAGTAGTCCTCCGGCATCTCGGTGAGCTTCCCGAAGAGCTTCGGCTGGTGGAAGTTGCGCCGCATCGGCGCCCACGAGGTCAGCTCCAACTCGCCCCCCGCGTGTCGCTCGCGGCTCACGTTCCACAGCCACGTGCTCCCCGCATCCGCGCCGAGCACGATTGCCCCGAAGGGGATCCTCAGCTCCACGCACCATTCCCCTACCTCCCGGTCCACGCTCCCCGCTGCCTCGAACACCCCGTTCCACAGACGACTATGCACGAGCCCATAGTCTGCCGAGAAGCTGTCGTACACCGCGCCGCGCGCGTTCACCATCACCTGATGGTAGTACCGCCCCTCGCCCGCCGGGTCGAAGAACACCTCGATGCAGTCATCCGACCACACCGCGCCATCCCGCCACGGCGTCTCGGCCTTCAGCTTGTCGATCTCCGGCTCATCGCACTCGGCCGCTACGTACGCACTGTCGGCGCCCACGAGCACCTTGAACCGCGTCTGCACCGCCGCAACCGGCAGCGCCCCCTCGTCCCCGGCGACGCTCGCCACCGTAAACCCCGTGCTCCACTCTGCCGCCGCCCACGCCGCCTCGTCAAGCACCCCGTCCACCTTGACCTCCCCTTCTGCTTTCACCGCCCGCGCGGTCGGCTGCGCCTGCACCATGCCGACGACGAACACAATCGCTGCTACCATGCGTTGACCCTCCGTCGCCTGGGACCGCGCGCTACGAGCGCGCACGCCGTCGCCGTCCTCTCACTCCTCACTCCTCTTCACTCACTCCTCAGCTTCGCGAGATCCAGCCGGTACATGATCTGGTTGTAGTCATACCTCGGCGTGCCCTGCTCGTTCCCGGAAAACGTCTTCGTGTACGTGCCCTCGAAGTAGATGACCCGCCCGCCCTCCTCGTCGAAGTACGGATGTTGCTTCGGGTTGTAGAAGCTGTACTTGTCGTGGGTGACGATCTTGCGCGCGGCGGTCCACGGCCCGGTCGGCGAGTCAGCCTCCGCGTACCAGACCTCACCCAGCATCGACGTACCGAACTGCTGCGTCGCGATCATGATCCAGCGCTTGCGGTACTCGTTCCAGCACACCGAGCCCCGGTGCGCAAGCACGGGCTTGCCCGTCTGCGCATCCCGCAGCTGGAACCGCGCCTCCTCCGCCTTCAGCTTCCCATCCTTCAGGAGCTTCGCTTCGTCCTCTTGGCTCAGGGCCTTCACGCCCTGCTTCCAACTCCACCCGACCTTGCCGTCCGCCCCGCGCTCAACCTCCCCGTTCTCATCCACGCACGTGAAGCACTCATACGAAGTCAGGTGCAGGAAGTGCTGCGGATCGGCGACCGTCCTCGTCACCGGGTACGGATCGCCAAAGTGGACGTACTCGCCCTCGATGAACGGGTGCCCGTACGGAGCCGCGGGCGCGTCGATGGGGAACTCGAAGCGCTTGTCGAACTGCTGCGTCTCGTCGTTCCACTCGACGATCCCCCGCTGATAGGTGTCCATCGGGGCCTTGATCTTCGCATACGCTGCGAACATCCGCTCACGCCCGTCGGGCTCGCGAAGCACGGTGAAGCCCGTCGCCCACGTCGGCCCATCGCCGGGCATTCGGCACGTCTCCTTCGCGAACCCGTTCTGGTCCACGAAGTACTCCAGGTCCACGCCGACCGCTGGGTCGAGTCCTCCATCCGCCGGCAGCCTCGACGTCGCCCCCGGCATGTGGAAGTTGCCCAGGGGATAGCCCGGCCGGTTCGTGTCACCCCAGAACCAGTACAGCCTGCCGTGGTAGAGGGCGTTCTGCACGCTATCCTGGCCCAGCACGAGCGCATTGACGAGGGGCTGCTTGATGGGGGGCTGCAGACCCGCGAGGACCGTGTCCCGATAGAGGCCTTCACCCGTCATGCGGTACAGCCGCTCGGCAATGTTGAGCCGCTTGATCTTCAGCGTAGCACTGCCGCCGGGCGAGACATCGAGGGCCGTCCCGCGGTACCCGAACCCATCCTTGGGGAACTCATAGCCGTGGCTGCTGACGAAGAAGAAGACCCGCTTGTCCATCAGCCCCGGCTCATCGAACGCCGCTACGCCTCCGCTGTCGGTCCAGTACGAGACCTCATTCACCGTCCGCAGTTCCACCAGCGGCACGCCTCGCCCGGTCTCCTCATCCACCACCTTGATGACGAAGCATGCCTGCCCCAACGCGCACCCCCCCCCTAGCCCGAGTGCCGTTAGCATCCAGCCTATCGCCTTCTTCGCCGTTCTTCCAATCTTCAAGTCTTCCCCTTTCGTTCCGTTGCCGTCATCCGTCCTGGCATACGACCCGGAACCCGACATCGTACACGCCCCGATAGGCCGGGTACGCCTCCCGGTACGCCGACCTCGCGCGCTGTGGCACGTCGTACCATGACCCGCCGCGGACCACCTTGCTTCCCGCGCTGTAGTCGCTCGCGGTCCACTCGGCCACGTTGCCGTGCGTGTCATACAGCCCCCACGGGTTCGGTTGGTAGGTGCCGACGGGCGCGGAGACCCGGAACTTGTCGTTCACCGAGTCCACCGCCGGCCGCCACGGCGCGATCGCCCCCGACGGCAGCGCCCAGGGAGCGTACGTATCGACGAACCGGAGACAGTGATCCGCGAGATTCGCGTAGGGGGAGAAGTCGGTCTGGGTGTCGCCGAACCACAGCGGCGTCGCGGTGCCGGCGCGGCAAGCCCATTCCCATTGGGTCTCGGTCGGCAGCGCGAAGGTCATCCTCGTCTTCCCGCTGAGCCACTTGCAGAAGGCCTCCGCCTCATTCCAGGAGACCCGCGCGACGGGCTGCTTCGGCTCGTTGACGGGGTAGCCGCGCTCCTCGATGCTGAACTGCAGGTAGTCGCCCTCCTCCAGCCGGCTGTCGTGTTGGGGGTCGAAGCGCGCGTACTGCTCATTCGTGATCTCCAGCGCCCCCATCCAGAAGGGCTTCTCGACCCGCGCCGCGGCCACCGGTTCATCCGGCGGACCATCTCGGCTGCCCATCACGAACTCGCCCGCCGGGATCCGGACGAGCTTCAGTTCCATCCCGTCGCCCAGATCGACCGTCCGCTCGGCCTGACCCTCCGGCGCCAGCCGCCGCTTTGCCTCCTGCGCATCGAAGGGCCAGCCTGCTACCGTCGGCGTCTTGCTCGCCGCGACCTCGGTCTGCACGACCGGGAACTGCGCCGAGAGTGTCGGCAGGTTGAGCACCGCCTCCGGGTCCTCGTCTATCCCGGCATACTTCGTGAACATCGCTCGCCGCCGATCGCGCATCGGGTCAACTAGCCCGTTCCCCACGATCTCATGCCACGTCCCGTGCGCCGGCGCGTTCAGGTCGATCCACGTCGTGAGTCGGTCCCACGCCTCCGGCTCCAGCTGCACGCCATGATGGCCCTTGCGCAGCAGCTGCATCAGCCGCGTCGTATCCGCCGCGAACTCACCCGGCATCAACAGGTGCATGTCGCTCTCGATCGTCGCGTTGCGCACGTAGCACTTCAGCGCCATGTAAGAGGGGGTGAACTTGGAGCCCTGCTGGTACCCATTGTCCGGCCCGGGCGGCCTCACCGCTGGCGCATCGCGCAGGTCCGCCACCTCTTCCCCGTTCGCGCCGGGCTTGCCGTCGTGGCAACTGATGCAGTACTTGTCCAGCACCGGCTGCACCTCGCGCACGAACGAGAACCCGCGTGTCGGGCCGTACCAGGGGGTGATCTCCACCGGCCCGCGCCGCGAGGCGGCGGTGGGGTACTTGCTCGGCGGCGCCATCTGCTGCCTCTCGTGGCAGCCGACGCACGACAGCGTCTCGCCGGGCATCGCCGTCATCCACGAACGCATCAGCTGGAGCGCCTGGCCCTTGTCGTCGAGCGGCTGTAGCGAGACCGGGGTGTTCGCCGGCACGCGGAAGAATGCCGAGCCGTCTTCCTCAACCGGAACCGTGCCCATGATCCGCTTCACATCCCACGGGCCGTCGTAGCCGACCCGGTTCACCTGCCCGCCCATGCCGTGGTAGGCGAACTGGTAAGTGAACAAGCGCAGCTTCTTGACGGCCCCGCGCGGGACGCCCTTCAGCCCCGGCCCGTCGTAGATGTCGGCCACGTAGACCAGACCGTCCTTGCGGCTCGGATCGACGCGGTTGGGGATTACCGGCGGTCGCGGCGTCGCCCTCAGGGGCACCGGCTCCAGCAGCGCATACCCCGGGACCTCCTTGATGAGGGTCAGGTTGTCGAACACATCCGCGAGGTAGATGCCCCAGTTCGACGCCGGCGTCGGCTTGCAGGCCACCAGGAAGTACCTGTCACTCAGCGGGTACGGGTGCAGGTACTTCGGCCAGCTCCCGCCCGTCAGGCCGTCCAGCAGAATCGGCTGCACCTTCTTCCCGAAGCCCGGAATCCGCTGCAGCGCGCCATCCGCCTCGTGCTTCCCGCGCGCGGTATCGAACAGCAGCAGTTCCCCCATGCGCGGGTTGTCGTGGTGCCCCACGACCACCGCGACGAACTTGGTCGGGTCATTGGGGATCGGGCGCGCGTAGAAGGTCGAGTTCGGCCAGTAGGAGTTGCTGCCGTAGTACTCCATCTGCTCCGTGCCGTCGGGGTTCATGTGGAACAGAATCCGCGACACGAAGTGCGGGATGTCCGAGTACTCCCAGCGCAGGTACAGCACCCGCCCGTTGTTCAGCACCGTGGGGCACCAGTCGTGGTCCTGCTCGAAGCCCAGTTGCCGGATGGCGCCGGTCTTGCGGTCGAGGTAGTACAGGTTCGACACGTGTGCCGAGCCCGTGACGCAGGGCACGCCCACGAAGGGTGCGGTCGAGGTGAAGATGATGTCCTCGTTCGGCAAGTAGCAGGAGTCGTAGTCGTCCACATCCGGCTCGTCGATCAGCGGAAGCTGCGTGACCCCCGAGCCGTTCGCGTTCATCTCGAAGATGCGCCACCGGCCGTTGTCCGCCACCGACGAGAACATGAGCCTGCCGCCGTCCCAGTGCAGATCGACATCCCCCACGAACACGTCCTTCGCGGGCCGATAGAGCGTCGTCAGCTCACCGTCGGGGTTCAGCCCGTTGAGCACCGCGATCTCGTTGTCGAAGCCGTTGCGCGGCAGGCTCGAGTTGCTCTCCCAGTTCGCGGGAAGACCCAGATTGCCCGCCGAGCGCTGGATGACCAGGAGCCTGTCGAAGTCCAGCAGCGGGTTGTCCAGCAGCGCCCCGTTCAGGCGCTCCACCATGCTGCGGGCTTCGTCTAGCGCTCCCTCGTCGCCGTCGAGCGCCCTCTTCTGCGCCTCCGGCAGCCGATCCAGCAGCGCCAGGTACTCCGCGCCGTTCGCGTACTTCTCGGGGTAGGTCGCCACCAGGTCGGTGATCGCGCGCCGTATCGCCTCCGCGTCGATCCGCCCGATCTGCTGCTGCAAGAGCCTCGCCCGCGAGTCCACGATTTGGCCGAACCACTCGCCCTTCGCCAGGTACCGCAGCACGTTTCCGGTCAGTTGCTCCAGGTTCGCGCGGTGTTGGTTGTCCTCCAGGCCGTAGTGCGGACATCGCCAGCCGAGGGTGATGATCCGCCCCTTCCCGTGGCCGAACTCGCAGAACGGGTTCTCTCCCGCATCGGGGGACGCTTTCCCGATGACATTCCCGCCGTAAGGCCCCCCGCTACCATGAAAGTCCGAGAATGCCGGATACCCTCCACTCACCAGCCGGATCGGCTGACCGGGCGGGAAACCCTCATACACCGGGTGTTCGGGCGGGTTCGGCATCACGCCCGCCACGAACGTATCGACGCCGGACCCTCCCATGCGCGGCGTCGCCGGCTCCAGGCTGAGCGTCTGCACGTAGAACAGCGCGGTACCCGACAGGTACAGCCCGTGCCCCTGCTCCAGCCACCCGAGCAGCGCCCTCTTCACCGCCCCCGCATCCATCCCCGGCGGAGTCCCCGCATGCTCGCTATGCCACCACAGCACCCGTAGATCATCCGGGAGCGCCAGTGTGCCGTCCGCGCCCAGCGCAACCTCCCGCGCGCCGAACGTCTCCACCGCCAGCTCCCGCGCCGCGAGTTCGCCGGGCAGAGGATCGCTCAGCGCAAGCACACCCAGGCCAGGAACCGGCTGGGCCGACGCGGCCAGTGCTGAGGTGAGCATCAGTGCAACGACTGTGAGTGCACGCATGTGTTATCCTCGGGTCGTCGGGACTGTCCAAGTCTCGATCCCGCCTTCCGGATCGAGACGCAGGACTGTCCCTTGTTCGCCTTCCCAAAGCCAGCCGGTGCTCCCCTATCCCGTCATCTTCCGGAACCTCCGAAACGACCGATACAGCCCCATCCACTCCCTCACCAGCCCCGTCAGCCCCTTCTTCGGAGTCCCCTGCCCCATGTCCTTCAGGATCTCCAGCGCGGCGTTCCTTCCCGGCAGGCCGGTGATGCCGCCGCCGGGGTGTGAGCCGCTCCCGGTGAGGTACAGGTTCGGGATCGGTGTGCGGTACTGCGAGAGTTCCGGCAGCGGCCGGAAGCCCCATGCCTGGTGCATCTCCATGTCCACGTGCCAGGCGCAGCCGTTCGTGTTGTCGGTGAGCCGCCGCCAGTCCAGCGGCGAGGTGATCAGGCGCCCCAGTACCGCGCTCTTGACGTTGGGCGCATAGCGCGCGAACGTCTCGATCGCCCGGTCGGCGGTCTCCTCCCGGATGCCATCCCATGACCGGCCCTCGCCCAGGTGGAACGGCGCGAACTGCGACAGCCACAACGTGTGTTTGCCCTCGGGCGCGAGGCTCGGGTCCAAGGCCGTGCAGCACGCGCACCACAGGCCGGGCTCGCGCGAGGGCCGCCCGCTCTCGATGTCGATCCAACCGTCCATCACGTAGCTCAGCGAGGGCGCGATGATCGGCGAGGCGAGCGTCTGTTCCGGCAGACCACCGTAGCGTTCGAACACAGGCCGTTCGGAGAGCGCCAGATCAACCTTGAACAGTGAGGCACTCGTTGTCGAGACCTGCCTCACCCGTTGCAGCAAGCCGCTCGGCACGTCGCTCTCATCCATCAGCTCCAGGAACAGGCGCTTCGCGTCAATGGCGGAGATGACGTGCTTCCCCGCCTCGAAGGTCTCTCCGTCCTGGGTCGTCACTCCCGTCGCCCGGCCATTGGCCACATGCACCTTGCTCACATGGCTGTTGAGGGCGACCGTCCCTCCCGCGCCCTCGATGATGCTCGCCAGCGCGCGACAGAGCGCCCCCGACCCGCCCTTCGGCCGCGCACCGCCGGACAGGTGGCTGCCCGACTGCAACCCCATCGCGAGGGTTGAGCCCGGTCGCGTCGGCGGGGTGCCCGTCTGCACCGCCCACCACGCCATCGCACCCTTGAGGCGGTCGTCGGTGAAGAAGCGGTCGATGAACACGACGGGCGGCGTAACCAGCGCCCGGTACAGCTCCTGCATCTCCGCCGTCTCGGTGACCGCCAGCATGTCCGCCATCGTCGGCGGCGGGCCGACATCGAACGCCTCCAGCAGGTGCAGCGCGTGCTCCCAGAACTCGTGCCAGCGTCGGTAGTTCTCGACCTCCTGCGGCGCGAACTTCGCCAGCTCCTCGCACGTCCTCTCGACATCGCGCCACACCAGCCAGCTTGCTCCGTCGTCGTACGGGAAGAACCATAGCGGCTCGTGCCAGAGGTACTCGAGCCCGTGCTTCTCCAGCTCCAGCTCCTTGGGCACGGGGCCCGAGCACATGTGCTGATGATCCACGCCGCCCCGGTTCACGAAGAAGCCAGGGTTCTCGGGCATCGCCTCCGTTGTGCAGCATCCGCCCGCCACCTCCCGCCGTTCCAGCACAAGGACGCGCAGGCCCTGCTTCGCCAGGTACGCGCCGCAGGTCAGTCCGTTGTGCCCGCCACCGATGATGATCGAGTCGTACTCAGCCATCCGTCACTCCTCGCGGCTCGCGTTGCCCGAGTCATCCACCGCCACCACCCTATACTGCCTCCCCTCTCCGCCTTCCCTGTCCGTGTACTCCGTCGCGATGGTCGAGACGATCTGCGTCTCCCCGGCGTACACGCGGTAGTACGCGGTGTCCGGCTCCGGCGGCGCGTCCCACTTCACAAGGGCCTGCCCCTCGGCGTCCCTCTCAACGCGCACGTTAGTCACGGGAGAGGGCGGCTCGTCGTGGTACGCCGTCGTGTAGACCGTCACCGTTCCGGCGGCGACCGCATCGCTCAGCTTCCCGCCCCCCATCCCCACGACTCCCGCCGGGGCCTGCAGGTCGCCGAAGGCGTTCATCGGCGGGTGTTTCGGGTCATACACGTACTTGCGCAGCCTCAGGTCCGGCGCCCGGCCCTTCACCGCCAACGCGACGCGAACGTCCTGCGCATTGCGGTTAATCACCGCGATGGAGTAGGTCTCGGTCACGTTGTTCCGCAGCGCGCAGACCCTGAGGCGCGGGTCGTTGCAGCCCACCTCGAACACGGTCGCCGGGCCGCGGAAGTACTTCGTCATCAGCCCATAGGCGTAGTAGTGCGGCCGCGTGCTGAAGTCGCTGCCGCTCCACCTGAAGGTGCCCCACTTGTTGATGTAGTGCGCGTTGTACTCGTCCGGGAAGTCGGCGTAGGTCCAGTTGCCCATGGCGCAGATGCCAGCACTGATCGCTGCGATCGCCGCCTCGCAAAGCTGAATGCCGATCATCGGCTCGTCGGGCGTATCGAAGTAGACGCACCGGTCGAGTTCCACCCCGTCCACCGTCCGCCCGTCCTGCTTGCAGCCGAACTCGCCGAGGATGAAGTCCTTCCCCTTGGCCTTCGCGATCCCCCTCGCCCACCGCAGCTTGTCGAGGAACCACGGGTAGAAGCGCTCGTCGGTCGGTGGGTGCTCAGCGAAGTAGTGGTGCCCGCCGTAGATGGCCGTGATGTCATCCATGTTCTGCGCGGCCCACTCCAGCGTGTGCCAGTAGGAGAAAGGCGCGGCGTCGCTCGCGAGGAGCCCGATGTCCAGCTTCCGCGCTTGCAGCTCGTCGTAGAGGCACTGATGGTAGTCTCTGAACGTGGGCAGATCGCTTGCCAGAGAGCCCCACCCGCCGAGAGTCAGCTCGTTCGTCACGCAGTACCAGCGGATGTTCGAGCAGCCGCGCTCGCGGACGAGGTACTCCAGGTTGTCCACCATGTGCTTCGCGTACGCGCGCCGCTCGTCACCGGGCTGCGTCTCCTTAGGCCCCCACGTGGTCATGTAGACCTCGGTGCCTGTGCCCTTCAGCCGCAGGATGTAGTCGGCCGCCTTGTCCAGCATCGCCCGATCCCAGTCCGGGCTGTCGTTCATGCGCGCGAAGGACGGGCTGATCTCCCGCCAGCGCTTGGCGATGACTGTGTTCACCAGCTCCGGCGTGGTCGGGAAGGTGTGGTCGAACACATGGAAGCCGACGCCGCGGAAGTCCGGGAGCACGACCTCCTCCGTGTTGACGGTGATCTCCCGCTCGGCATCCCCCAGGTCCGGCCACGCTTCCAGCCGACCCGTCTGCGCGATTCGGACATCGTCGAACCACGCCGTGCCGTGCGCGTGCAGGACCAGATCGAGTCGCGCCTGCGCCGTGCCTTCGGGAGCTCTGCCATCGATCGTGAGCTGCTCCCATCCGTTTACCCCGTTGCTCAACGCGACCTTGCTGTGCTCGATCCCGACGCGCTGCTCGCCGGCGTCCATGAACTCCAGCGCGGCATACGCCCCGCTGCCGTCCGCCACACCCTCCGCGCGCACCCAGAGCGTCACACGGAGCTCATCTCCGGCCGTAACGGGGCCCCAGGAGTGTCCTAGCTGCTGGTACGCGGGCTCGACGCCCGCAGCCACAACGATGCGCGCCGACTGCTTGCCCGAGTGCGCAACCGCGTCATCCACGTCGAACTCCGCCTGCCCATGCGTGCGCCAGCCCTCGATGCCGTCCTCGAACGAGGTATCCAGAATCACCGGGTTGTCCCCCGCCTTCTCTTGAGCCAACACGGTCAGTCCCAACGCCACAACCAGCGACGCCACCCCGGCCGCTCGCCCCATTGCCCCAGTATTCGGTGGTTCGTTGCCGTTCACTTCGCCTCGCCTCCACCCTTTGCCACGTCTGCCCCGAACGGCGCGCCGCCGTCGAACGTCGCCAGGAACGTCGTATGCTCATCCGCTGTCGGCTGTCCCTCCGGGAACTCCTGTCTCACCACATCCGATACGCGTATCCATCCGAGCACCGACTCCACCGACGTATTCGGCGAGTACGTCGAGTTGCAGCCCAGCAGGAACAGGTCCGAGGGCCGCGAGGGGAAGTGCGCCGCGTCCTTCTGCTCGCCGACCTTCTGCCCGTCCACGTACAGCGCCATCGTCCCGGCGCCCGGCCCCGTGCGCTCCCAGGTGAACGCCACCCGATGCCACTCCCCGGCCTTCCAGGGGCAGGGGCATGTCACGTTCGATGACTGGTCCTTGTCGGCCCACGCCGCGATCAGTGACCTCCCTGCGTTCACCTCTCCCCCGTCCCACACGAACACGGTCAGGCCGTAGTCGTACTCCCCGTCGCGGGAGTCGAAGAACTGGTGGTAGTGATAGGGCACTGCCTCGCGTCTCGTGGCCGTGTCCTCCCACAGCGGCTGCACTGCGAACTCGATGGTCCCGCGCTCGTACGGCACGTTCCCTGGCGCCGCGTACCGCAGCCGCGCCAGATCGACCAGCTTCACCCCGCCGCCGTCCGGCGTCCGGGCCGCTTCGGCCGGAGGCGCATTGCTGAGCGGCGTGTCGGAGGTCAGCTGGAACTGCTGCTTCGGTGCATGGACGTCGATTCGGTATGCCCCCGCCGGCGCGTCCGCCGGGGCCCCCAACGTGAACGCGTCGAGCCCGCCGCGCACGATGTCGTGCGATGCCACGACGCCCTCCGGTCCGGTCAGCTCCGCCTTCCCCTCCAGCGGCTCCGACCGCACCCGGTATCCGCTCTGCTGGCTCACCCACACCTTCAGGGGCTGCCCCTCGGCCTTGGTTGCCCACGCACGCCCCGTCTCACCCGTGCCGAGCGTCCCCCGCCAGGGTCGGTCCAGCGGATCGAGGCCCAACTTCGCGAGGCTCACCGTGATCCGCGGCACCTCGAAGAACGCGGTCGAATGGTAGCCGTGGTTCATGTACAGGTCGAAGTCGGGCAGCGTCCGGTCGATGAAGGAGCGGTCGCCGGTCGCCTCGTAGCAGAACGCGAGGTCCGCGAAGTCGCCGTGGCAGCGACTGTCGAGGAAGTCGCGCAGGTAGCTCCACACCGGCCCGACGCTCGTCTCGACCTTCGTCTCCTCGACCGCGTCCAGCCATTCGCGGATCATCGCCACGAACCGTTGCCGCACATCCTCGTCCCCGGTCACCTCCACGTAGTCGCGGATGAACTGCCCGATGGTGTAGTAGGGCGACATCAGGCGCCCCTCCTGTTGCGCCTCCACGCGGTCCGTGATCTCGTGCCGGTGCTCCCAGTGGTACTCGAAGCCCCGCTTGGCGAGGTCCAGGTACCGCTGGTCGCCGGTGAGCCGGTACATGTGGACCACGTCGATCATCTTCCAGTTGTCACGTCCCTCGCCCAGCGCAGTCAGCTTGGCCAGGATCAGCTCCCCGCTCAGTCTGGCGGTCTCCAGTGAATGCGGATCGCCGGTTAGCATGTGGTGCGCGATCGTGCCGATGAACCAGCCGTGCCCGCCGATGGTGCATGTGCCCCCGTACAGCCGTCCGCGCTTGTACTCGTCCTTGGTGTCGAGGGCCGCCGGCGTGAAACCCGCGTTCTGGTAGTGGTTGAAGCTGTGTCGCCGCAGGCCCCCCATCGGCGGCGGCTGATCGCCCAGGTAGTAGAACAGGTCCGCCCGCAGCTTCTCGCCCACGCCGTCGTCACGCGCACACTCCCTCGCCAGCTTCTCCGGCATGTACCCCGGCATCAGCCACAGGCCGTAGTCGAACTTGCCCTCCGTCAACTCGCCGTGGCTGGTGTCCACGTCGCGGAAGTGGTTGATCGCCCGCTCGAAGTAGTCCCAGTACTTCCGCTCACCCGTCCGCAGGAACTGGACGAACAGCCCGTAGTCCAGCGCCGTCTCCATGTTCAGCCACTGCCCGCCCGAGTAGAGCAGGTCGCCGTAGTCCCAGATGCCGTACAGCGCGTTGCTCTCCACGCCGTTGACGAACTGCCCGTCGATCCAGTCCTCCACCCGATCCTCGTAGTAGCGAAACTGACCGGGCGTCTTCGGCCGGATCGGCCCCCACACTCCGCTGTTGCACATCCACTCGGGGCTCGGGTAGACCATGGGCGGCCGGTCCAGCCCGCGACGAAACTGCTCCGCGGTCTCTGCGTCGTCCGCCGCGTGGAAGGCCAGCAACACGGTGTGCGTCTTCGCAGTCCCCAGGTGTATGTGATGCGGCCTGTCCACCGTAGGCAGTAGCCCGAGGCTCAGCCCTTCCGGCCCGACCGATACCGCCTTCGGGTGCAGTTGCCAGAACCACCTCACCGCGGCGGTGACGGACCACGGCCGGCCCTCGCAGGTAACCGTCGTCAGCCCGTTGGCTCGCGCCGTGTGCCCGCGCTCCTCGCCATTGACGCTCAGCGCCGCCTCGAAGGTCTTCCTCCGCTCATCGCGCTCCCAGAGGCCGTCCTCCTCCGGACTGCGCCACGTCTTGCGCTCATCGCTGATTCGCACGAAGTCCGGGTTGTCCAGGCCCGCGATCGCCTGCGGTCGCTCCGGTCCGAGCTGCAGGAGCCTCAGGTGATCCTCAGCCCCCAGCGAGAACGCCTCGCCTCCGTCCGTCCGTACCTCTCTCCCGCCCCCCGATAGCCCGAACCGCAGCTCGATCCCCTCCACATCGGCAAACACCCGCCCCGTGTCCTGCACGAAGCTGCAATCCGCCAGTATCGCCGGCCAGCCCGCCCACACCTGCAGCCTCAGTAGGTAGCTCAGATGATCCGACCCTCCGGCCCCCAACCGTCCCCGTACCGCGATCATCGCCCGAACCGGCCCGGCCTCCTTCACCTCGATGCTCGTCGGCGGCGCGCTGTCTCCCGAAGCAGGCAGCTCGAACAGCCCTCCCGCTCCCAGCGCCGTCTCGCTCTCCTCGAAGCGCCCGTTGCCGTTCGCGTCGTACCACACGCCGGCAATCGGCCCGCCTCGGCCCGTGGTCAGCGCGAGCTTCAGCGGCCCGTTCGTCACCGTGACTGCCCCGCCGTCCTGAGCCACACTCACCGGCTGCTCCGGGGCCGGACTGGCCGGGGCGCCCTCGCCGTAGACCAAGCGATAGCCCTTCACCTGGGGATCGGCTACGAACCGCACCAGCAGCGTCTGCACGCTCCCTCCTCGCGCCCACCACCGTGTGCCCACGCTGAGCTGCGCCGGGACCGGCTTGCCACTTGCATCTACCACCGCAACGCGCTCCGTAGCCGACAGCTCTCCCACGGGGAACGGCACCCCGATCACCACCGGCCACGCCGGCAGGCTCACCCCCTCCGGATTGCTCGCGGTCAGCAGAACCTCTCCCGCCGACGCTGTCGCCCCCATCAACATCCCTGCCATCGCGATCAGCCCTCGCATAACGCTACCTCCCGCCGTCCGCCGTTGCCATCTCTCGCTCCTCACTCCTCTCCCCTCGCTCCTCGCCGTCCGAACACCTCCGCCGCCGCCGCCACGTTCGCCGCCGGGTACTCCGGGCGGTGCCACCGCATTGATACGCCCATGAAGCCCCCATCGGGCGTCGCGAAGGTCTCCATGAGCTTCCGCGCCTCCGCCCGACACTGCTCAGGCGTGCCGGTCGCGAGGGTCGTCATCATGTCCACCGACGCCTTACAGGCGACCTTCCCTCGCAAGGCCTCGCCCCACCGCTCGATGCCTACGATGTTCGGCTGCACGATCTCCACGACGTCGGGCCCCAGCGCCAGGTAGTCATCCAGGATCGCGCTGATGTCCCCGTCGAAGAGACACCCAGCGAACATCCCGTGAGACTGGATGCGCCCGAACAGCTCCTCGTAGAAGACGGCGAACCCCTCGCGCCACAGGTCCGGCGCGAACATCAGCCCATCGGTGCCGGCGAACTCGTCGATGATCGCGACCATCGGCACGCCGATGTCCGCCCAGCGGTCGATGATGCCCTTCTGATAGATGACGACCTGCTCGACGACCTCGAGCACCTCCGCCAGGTTGTCGTGCAGCCGCATCAGCAGCCCGTCGTAGCCGTACAGGTTGAACGCCACGAGCAGCGGCCCTGGATCGACGTACCCGCACACGAACCGGTCCGGGTAGTGCTCCCGCAGCACGGCGGCCGTGCGCTCGAAGAACGGATCGCTCACGGACGGATCGGGGAACTGATACCGGTCGAGCGCGCCCGGCTCACTCAGCGGCTTCTCCAGCACCTGGTACGCGGTGCTCAGGTCCTTCGGCACGCGCTGCAGGCAGCCCCATTCATCGCGCCGCAGCCTCTCCCCCGCCTCGTTCTGCCCCTCCTCGGTGAACGTCCAGTGGTATGTCACGCGCAGCGAGTCGAAGTCCTCGGTGCCCGCCACGAGCTTCGCCGTCGCCGGGTCGAGCGTCCCGTAGGCATCGTAGAGGTGCGGCACGTCATGCACTTCCAGCGGCACGCAATCCGGTCCGTCGAACCGATACGCCCGCTCAACCCTCTCAACGTGATCCATGCGCTTTACCTCAGTTGCCTGCTGCACTCCAGGCAGAGCTCAATCGCCCTCCTCCCCGTCTCCAGGTCGCTCAACGGTCCTCCCGTGCCCAGGACCTCATCCAGGAAGCTACTCGTGTCCTCCGCCTTCGATGTATCGGGCGGCGGTGTGATGATCGCACGCTCGCCCCCGCGCTCGACGGTCACGTGCATCTCCGGGTCGGTCGAGAACCCACACCAGCCGTCCGTGGTGACAATCGTGCCCATGTAGCCCGGCTTGTCCGCAAAGCCCATGGCGAACTCGATCGTGCCCACCAGCCCCGACGCCCACTTCATCATCACCGTGGCCGAGACTTGCCGGTCCTTCTCGATGCCGTGTGCCGCGATTCCGCTCGGTTGGCCGAAGAGGTCGATGAACTGGTCGATGAAGTGGATGTGCAACCCGCAGAACATGTCCCCGCGTAGCGCCGGATCGATGTACCACTTCGCACCGCCGTAGTATCGGTAGTACGCTGCGCGCGGCTCGCCCAGCTTGGCCAGCGTCTCCTTCATCGTGCGGTGCAGACTCTCCGCCCTCACCGTCAAGCCGTGATGCAGCACCACGCCATTCCCCTGCGCCAAGGCCACGAGCTCGTCATACTGCCCGAGATCATCCACCAGCGGGTACTCGCACAGCACGTGCTTGCCCGCCGCGAGCGCCGCCTTCACCTGCTCGTAGTGCAGCACGTTGCACGTACTGACCACCACCGCGTCCACGTCGTCCCCCAACACGTTCTCCAGCCGCGTAGCCAACCGCACTCCCTCGTCGGGAATCGCCTCCCTCAACCTCCCCAGGTCCCTTCCCACAGCCATCACAACCTCCGCGCGCGGGTCCTCCTGCAGCTGCCCAAGCCGTGTCTCCCCCATCATCCCCGTCACCCCAATGATTGCAGTTCGCACCGGTTCGCGCATCCGTGTCCCTCCCTCCGTCTTCGGGCCTCTTCGTGCCTTCTTCGGGTTCTTCGTGTTTCAGCCTTCGCCTTTGCCGATCACCCGCTCCACGAACTCGTACGCCTTCTCCCTTGCCTCCGGCGGGAAGCTGTGCTCGCAGTCCGGATGCACTGCCATCAGCCGATCCTCCGCGCCGAACAGCGAGTACACGGGCCTCGCAGCGTTCAGGCAGTCGTATATGCCCGACACCTCGAAGTTTGCATCCCGCAGGGGCGCGTTCACGAAGATCGCCCGCGGCGCGATGGCCCCGAGCACCTCCGTGAAGTCAAATGGCATCCGCGCGGGGTCTCGGCCGTACTCGCTCGCGATGCGCGGCATGTAGCCGTTGTGCGACCAGCCGGTCAGGTCGCCGCCGTAGTACTTGGCGAACGAGTTGAACCCGCAGCTCGTCACCGCGACCTTGATCCGCTCGTCGAACGCCGCGACGAACAGGCTGTTGTGCCCGCCGAGCGAATGCCCGATGACGCCGATCCGCTCCGGATCGACCTCCGGCAAGCTCTGGAGCAGATCGATCGCGCGCACGTGGTTCACGATGCCCTTCATCGTTGCGCTGACGAACCCGCGCGCATAGACGTCGATCTTGTAGTCGCCGAAGTTCGGGTAGTCCGGCGCGAGCGTCACGTACCCGCGCTCCGCCAGCTCCTGGGCGTAGTGCAGGTCCGGGCTGCCGCCGAGGCCTGCCGGTTCGCCCTTGCCGATCTCGATGGTCTGGTGCAGGCACAGCATCGCCGGCCGCTTCCCGCGCACACCCTTCGGCAGAAAGAGGAACGCTGGCACACGGTCGCCCGGCGCCACCTCATACGTGATCTTCTGCCGGATCCACTTGCCTGTCTCCAGCTCCTCCGACGCATTCACGGCGGGCGGCCCCTCGCGCGGCTCCTTCGGCAGCGGCCCCATTACCAGCTGCATGTTCGCCAGGATGTGCCCGCGCCGAATCGCCCATTCCTCCGGCGTCCGGGTCGCGTGCGCCTGTCCGCCCTCGTCGATGTACGTCAGCAGGTTCAGCTTGTCCGCGTAGAACGGCGCGGCCGACGCCTGGCTCATCGGGGTCACCGGAAGCAACGACAGCAGTATCGATTGCACCATGCCTTCCGGTTCGCCAAACAGGGCCTTTCACCCTCGGTCGCGAAGACACGTGCCGTTGTCGTTCTTCGCCGTTCTTCATGGCTTCGAGTCTTCCCGTTTTCGTTGCCGTCCGAAGGGGTTCAGGAGCGCCGCCATGCAGAAGGTCATCATCTCCGGTGAACGCCAGGCGGAGATCGTCGAAGTCCCCGATCCTCAGCCCATCGAGGACTGGGTGGTCGTGAAGATCCACGTCGCCCCGATGTGCACCGAGTACAAGGCGTGGCTCGCGGGCGGCCGGCACGAGAGCCTCGGCCACGAGGCCGTCGGCGAGGTGGTCGCGATCGCGCAGCCGTGCAAGGTGAAGATCGGCGACCGCGTCGTGGTGCAGCCGCAGTGGCCGTGCGGCAGGTGTCGGCTGTGCCTTGCGGGCGATTACATCCGCTGCACGAACGTGCACAACTTCGCGCAGTTCACCGGCTCCCCGCACGGTCAGGCCACCATGGCGCAGTACGTGCTCAAGCCCTCCTGGCTTCTCTCACCCATCCCTGATGAGGTCAGCTATCATCACGCAGGGCTCGCCATCTGCGCGCTCGGGCCCACGTTCGGCGCCTATGAGATTGCGCAACTTGGCGCCTTCGACACCGTCCTCATCGCGGGCATGGGGCCGGTGGGCCTCGGCGGCGTGGTCAACGCGAAGTTCCGCAACGCGCGGGTCATCGCGCTGGAGCCCCTCCCTTGGCGTCAGGCGAAGGCCCGCGAGCTGGGCGCGGACTCCGTCCTCGATCCGCATGATGAGACCGTGTTCGAGCAGATCATGGAGATCACCCACGGGGAGGGCGCGCGCTGCACGGTGGATTGTGCCGGCGCGCTCGACGCGCAGCGACTGCTGCTGAAGGCCACTCGCTTCGGCGGCTGGATGATCTTCGTCGCATGGGCGAACGAGCCGCTCGAGATCAGAGGCACGCCCGACCTCGTGCAGACCGGCGTCAAGCTCGCGGGTGCCTGGCACTACAACCTCAACGACTACCCGGGAGTCCTGCAGGTCATCCGCGAGTCGCCCGTCATCGACCAACTGATCAGCCACGTCTTCGGCTTCAGCCAGATCCAGGAGGCGTTCGAGACCTCCGCGTCGCACGAGTCCGCGAAGGTCATGCTGGAGCCGTGGGGGTAGGGCAGTTGGCGAGTTCTCAGGTCGGCAAGTTCGCAGGTTGGGAGGATCGGGGATGATCGTCTGCCTCGCAATCGTCGCCACGGCCTACTCGGTGCCCGCTCAGCCGCCCGAGCCTCGTGCCGTCGACACCATCGCCGACATGCTGAAGGCCGCGCCGCAGGCTGACGCGACACCCTTCGAGGTCCGCGGCTACCGTCAGCCCGACGACGGCGGCGGTGGGCTGTTCATGTACCAGCGCCTGAATGCACAGCCGCCGGACGGGGGTACCGTCTTCCAGGCCGAGGGCGTCCCCGGCCGCTTCGTGCGTCAGTATGACGCCCAGAGCGATGCCTATGCCGAGTGGTTCGGTGCGTATGGGGATGGGGACGGGCCCGACCCCCACGATGACCACGCGGCCATCAACGCCTGCCTCGCCTCGCTGGGGCGCGTGAAGCTGCTAGCCAAGACCTACGGCGTCCGCGGCAAACCGACGCCGTTCAACCCGCAGGCGACGTACAACGCCATCGACCTCGGCCCGCGGTACCGCATCGAGGGCAGCGGGCGTGACAAGACGACCATCCGGCTCCTCACCGGGACCAATCCCTGCGGCAACGGCCCCGCCGAGAACTACTTCAACCTGCTGGGCAATCGGGCATTCCACGAGAGCGCGGACTACGCCGTCGTTCGCGACCTCACCATCGACTGCAACTTCGATGGCCAGGACAAGTACACGACGATCAACGCCATCGGCGTGCGCGGCGGCGGGGTGTTGGTCGAGCGCTGCCACTTCCGCGGCTACGGGACGGGCCGCCATCCCGAGGGCAGCTCCCGCGAGGCGTTTGTGATCCACCAGACCCTCGTCTACAAGGACCCGAACGGCTGCCGCCAGGCCGCGACCTACCGTGACCTCCTGTTCACCGATCCCGGTCACAACCCCGAACTCCAGGCCCCGCTCGGCGAGATCACCCATATCGCCCTCGGCGGCGCGAACAACTTCAGCGACCTCAGCTGGATCATGCCCAAGGGCAAGGACCCCGACTTTGACCCCGCCAACGGCGGTGAGAACGAGAACAACTGGTGGCCCTCCTACGGCGGCGTGGTCGAGAACTGCGCCATCCGCGATGAGCCTTACACGCCGGGCACGCAGAGTTGCTTCCTGCACGGGATCACGTACGGGGACTGCGTCGGACTGACGGTCCGCAACAACCGCATCGAGAACTTCGAGGGCGTCGCGGTCTACGTCATGAGCTGGTGGAACCGCGACATCACCATCGTGGACAACGAGTTCCTCAACGTCACGATGGGCATCTCACTTGAGGCCAAGGGCGACAACAACGTGCCCCTGCAGATGCCCAGCCACACCAACGTCCTCTTCGCGCGCAACAAGGTTACGCTCGCGCATCCCATTCACGATCCCTGGTCGCCGCGCGGCGTGAACCTCTACGGCCAGACCCCCGGCGGCGACGTGCGCATGGACAACATCATCGTCCGCGACAACACGATCGAGGGCACGGCCTACACGAACGCGAAGGGCCAGCGCGTCTGCCCTATCGGGATCAACATCCAGATCCTCCACGCCCGCTACCGCAACCTCGTCTTCGAGAACAACCGGATCAACATCCCGGACGTCTGCGAGGGCGTCTGGGTGCCACAGGAGCCCTACGCCATGTCGCTCACCTACTTCCCCCTCGCCCGCTGGGAGGAGGACATGCGCACCA
>Ga0194125_10001796_pt1 | contig 36236 bp, 32 predicted proteins | sample TA2KigC250mmetaG_FD_148626 | JGI IMG/M metagenome (GOLD analysis project Ga0194125, IMG submission 148626) | Freshwater microbial communities from Lake Tanganyika, Tanzania - TA2015034 Kigoma Deep Cast 250m | ecosystem: Environmental > Aquatic > Freshwater > Lake | place: Tanzania: Lake...
TCTGGTCGTGCTCACAGAATTCGGTTCTATTGTTATTGTGACATTCTTAGTTTCAACATTACCAGTCATATTCAGAGTAGCAATACTTATGTTGACTGTTGTAAAAACTAGAGACGTATTTACTTTAAAATAGAACCATGAACTGACATTGACTATACCTCTTACACTTGTATTAGTCCAGTTAAGACTTGAACTGCTATAATAGAAATTCCAGTTTGTAGAATTTGTCATATTTGTACCAAAAACATATAGAAGTTGTGATGGAAGTGTAATATTTACATGTGTGAGATTTCCACTTGTGTCAAGATTGTTCTGTATTGTTATGTTGATTGTCTGATTGCGAGAACTAGTTTTTACTGTACCTGTGGTTGCTGATGGAGTAAAGTTAGCGAAAACTGATGCTAAGTAGATAGAAACAACTACAAGGAAGGCCATCAACAGCAGTTCTTTTTTCATTTAACTTCCTATATTCTATTTACCTAGCTTAAAATATATTCTTACCCCCGTAGAAGGATTTATTTTTAAGAGAAGAATTAAAAAACATAACAAGTGAATGGAATGAAGATTGTCCTCACATCTTTATGCATTTCAGTACTGTTCATAGTTTGCATTTCCTCCAGCAGTTCTGATTTTCACTTAAGTAAAATTGACGAGAAAATATTGAGTGAAATAAACACTGAATCTGAAAAAGAGACTAAAGTAATAGTCTTGATTGACGAAGCAAAATATAAAGAGGAGTCTGCTTCTAGTTTGGGTGAAATTGAATATAAATACGAAACAGCTCAAGCACTGGCTATGGATATTAATGTTAGTAATCTAGAATCCCTAGCCAAGAAAGATTATGTAATAAAAATAGAGCCAGTAATTGAAATGAAAGCGTTTCTACAGAATAGCACATCATTAATTAACGCTACAGTTGTATGGAACCAACAAATTTCTGGAATCAATATAACAGGAAAAGACATAGGAATTTGCATTCTAGATAGTGGTGTAAACTACAGTCATTCAGATTTAGGTGGATGCTTTGGAAGTGGATGTAGAATACCTGCTGGTTATGATTATGTCAATGATGATAGCAATCCAATGGATGATGAAGGACATGGAACTCATGTGGCAGGAATTGCAAGTGCAAATGGAGTTATAAAAGGTGTTGCACCAAACTCAACAATCATTGTAGTAAAAGTACTGAACTCTGCAGGAAGAGGGACAACAACTGACATAATTGCTGGGATTGATTGGTGTGTGAACAATGCTGCAACATACAATATATCAGTTATTACAATGAGTCTTGGAACTGATGAAGTGTTTTCAAATTATTGTGATGATGAATCTGGGTTGAGTGGAATGAGAAGTGCGATAAATTCTGCCATATCAAATAACATAAGCGTGATAGCAGCCACTGGAAATGACGGAAGTTCAACTGGGATATCTGCACCAGCATGTATGCAGAATGTTACATCAGTGACATCATCGACAAAAACAGACACAATTTCCAGCTTTTCAAATAGAAACAACATAACCAGTTTTGTAGCACCTGGTTCTTCAATAAATTCCACAAGTATGTCTGGAAGTTATATAGAATATTCAGGAACATCCATGGCAGCACCACATGTGGCAGGTGCATTTGCTCTACTTTATCAGAAATATAAATTGTTACACGGTGTGAATCCTACACCAAGTTATATAAAAGAAATTCTTAATATCACAGCAATAAGAATAAATGACACTAGTGGAAATAAACTTAATTTTTCCAGGATAAATGTGAGTGCTGCTTCATCTCTCATCAATGATACTCAGAATCCATTATGGTACAATCAATCTCAACATTCTAATACAAAAGAATTAGGAGAAATTCTCAATTTATCATCATATTGGACAGATAATTTTGGTTTATCATATGCTGTTTTATCAACAAATGAAACTGGATGTGGGAATATACCTTGTTATAATAAATCTTCAACTACATTATCTGGATTGGTATCTTGGTCTAATTTTTCATGGATCAATTCATCTCTATCTAATGGAACAATAATAACATGGAAAATCTATGTCAATGATACATCTGGAAATTCAAATTCAACATCTTCACTCAATTTCACTGTTGTAGATACCAAAGGTCCAATGTACTTTAACATAACAAATACTTCTGATGCATCATATACTTCAAATAAAGTTTACCAATTTAACATAACTCTGATGGATTATTCTAATGTGTCTCATGTATTTTTTGAATTTAATGAATCAAATACAACAGTATCAACTTACAGAGAAATCAACTCAACAACCAGAGAATATTACACAAACAAAACTGGATTGAAAGTAGGGAATTACACCTACAAATGGTTCATAAATGACACATTAAATAATTGGAATGTCACATCAATCCAAATTTACAATGTAACCAGATATATACCAACAATGTCTCTGACAATCTCTCCATCAAATTCTACAGTATATCCTACTGTCACACTTACCAACGGTTCTTCTTCAGGTGACTTAGGAGCAAACATAACATTATATAGAAACGAAACTCTTGTAAATTCTTCTACTTCTGCATTTACATTTGAAAATTTAACACTACCAGCAGGTGTTTGGAATTATACCATGACATATAATGGAACAGAAAATTATACTTTCTATTCACTAACTAATATGACAAGAATTAATTCTAGTGGAACTTCAATCTCTCTTTGGCTGAATGGAATAGAAAACAATAAAACATATGATAGAGTAAGCATAGCAAACATAACAGCACAAATAAATTCTACTCTGAATGTAACTATATCTACAAACTATACTGGAACAGCTGTTGACATTATGAATAATTCAATCAGTACAACAAATCTTACAAACACAAGCAATCTTCAAATTGGAATATATAATATAACAGCTTACTACAACGGATATAACTCAAATTACTCAACGTCTAGTAAAATTTATTTTTTAATTGTGAGGGAAGCTTATAGAAACAATTCTTTAAACATATTAAACAACACACTGACTTTAATAAATGCTTCTACTGTAAACACAACTCTGAAGATATTAACAAATGACACATTAAATGATGGATTGAATATTACAATAGGAAGAGACAATCCCACAGGTCAATATCTTCAAGCTGTTTTAATAAACAAATATATTTCAATTGAGCATGGAACCAACATTACAACTAATCTCACTTATGCCATTCTCAATATTACATATTTTGACAGCGATCTTCCAAGTAATTTGGATGAAAGCTCTTTGAGAATCTATCGCTGGAATTCTACTAATTGGAATATGTCTGATTATGGTGGTGTGGATACTGTGAATAATTATGTGTGGGGTAATTTTACATCCCTAAGTAATTTTACAATTGCTGGATTACTAATAAATGGACAATCATGTACAGTCAACTCCAACTGCAGTTCTAATGTTTGCTGTCATAATGTCTGCAGATCAGCCTGTCCGACTTGTGGTGATGGTTATTGTGATTCAGGAGAAGTTTGTTCAGCAGATGATTCAGTATGTTTAGCAGGATATAGCTGTAGTGGCGGCTGTCAACTTGTAATTTCAAGTGGAGACAATGCTGTTACTGGAGGAGGTGGTAGTACAGCAATAAACACAACAAGCAAGAAAAATGTCACAACACCTCTTGCTGAAGAAAATAAAACAAAAACTGAAGATAAAATTTGTCCTGTATGTCAAAATGAAAGTGAATGGTCTTTATGCATAGACAACACACAGACTAAAATAATTTATTACTGCAATGAATCAACAAACTATACTTGTAAAAATTATAATCAAACACAAAAATGTGAAATCAAAAAAACTGAAGAAATAAAAAATTCCCATGTGGTATTAATTACAATATTTATTATTTCTGCCCTGGTTGCAACATACGTCTTGTATAAGAAACCAATCATAAAGAGGAAAAAATGGAAAACTCATTACAAAAGAGTAAATGTATTGCTGGCCTGATTCGTTTGAACTGAGACTGTTTTAAAATCTTTTTTCCAGTCAAGCTGCATTACAGTAACTTCTCCTGACTTTAAAGAAATTTTTGGATTATTGATTACCTTAACAGTCTGGTTATCAACAAAAAAATTGAAATTGTTTGCTTCCATCTTCCCTGTATTAGCTACAGTCACCAATAAATTATTATCAAAATCTCTGGCAACATTTAGAATCTCTATATTATACAAAGTGTCTTTTACTACTGCTATAGCATCTCCACTTGTTCTAGGAATACGTGAAATATATTTTCCTATCAAAGGAGTATCTTGCAGATTAGGAAATCCTCCTAATATCAAATAACTTGCAACAAACACAAGCAATATCAATACTAATCCAATTGCCACACTTTTCAAAACTCTAAAAGCTATGAAAACAACAATCCCTAGAATTATCAGACCGAATAATAATTCCAGCATAAAGATATATAAAAGTTAAAAACTTAAATGAGGCTATGAGTGAAAAAATGCCTGAATGGCTAGCAAAAGTCATGGAAAATGTAAAGACAAGCCAATTGAAACCAATATTTGCTAATGAAATAATCGTTTCAAGCATGGTGAAAGCAGTAAAATCAAAAGATGGTACAGAAAAGGAAGCGCAGGTTATTCTAATGTTTGTTGATATGACAACTCTACAACCAATAGGAAAATATGTAATCACAGTTTCAACTGCACACGGTCTAGTGAACGCAATGAAAGGTCATTTAGAAGGACTGGAAAAACAATTGAAGTCAAAGGAACCAAAAGAAGTGAAAGCAATAACTCCAGCGTCATCACCAGAAAAGGAATTGTCTTACATTGGATGAAATATTTGTTCGGCTTGCACCAAACAAAATCGACAATCTTATTAGTTTATTTCTCAAGTTTTAGAATATGGAAGAACCAATAACCATAGTTGATAGAGATACTTTGAAAGTAATGTCAGTAGATACAAGGATAGATATACTAAAGGAATTGTATCAAGGTGAAAGAACTCCTTCTGATTTGGGCAAGAGATTGAAAAAAAGTGATGCGACAATAATTGAGCACTTGAATGGATTGATTAAAGTTGGTCTTGTGAAAAAACTTGAGCATCCAGGTAAGAAATGGGTTTTTTATACTTTAACAGAAAGAGGAAGAGGTATATTGTCTAGCAGATCTAGACGTCTGATAATAGTCGTTGCAACGTCTCTTTTAGCATTAGCTGGAAGTTTTGTGAGTTTCTTAAAATATAAACCTTTAACATTCAATGTTGCTCCACTAGCTGAAAAAAGTTTTGAAGAAGCTCAGACTGTTGGAGGAGCAGCAAGCACACAAAATCTATATCTATACATTTCAATTGCTCTATTTTTAATTGCTGCAATAGGATTTGGTATTTATTTTACCAAAAAACCAAGGAGGAATAAATATGAAGAGCTTTAATTGGAAACTTTCATTGTTGGTTGGAATCGTTATAGCCGCTGTGATTTTTGGTGGTGTTTATTTCTATCAACAAATAACAGGTGGTGCAACTGTTACCACGACTGGACGTTATGAAACTAAAGTTACTCCAGACCAAGCTGCAGTTAGTTTACAGATACAAACAAAGGGGCTTTCAGCTGAGGATGCAAAAAACAAAAATGCTCAAATATATGATGATGTATTGACTGGTCTGATAAAAGCTGGTATAGAAATGAAAGATATAGAAACTGAAAATTACAATATCTATCCAGAATATAATTGGAGTGCAGGTTATCAAGAAATAATCGGATATATTGCTACAAATTCCATAAAAGTGACAACAAAAGATTTTAAAAATGTTGGGAAGATAATTGATGCTGGAGTTGATAATGGAGCTACTGTTTCCTATATTAATTTTGAATTATCCATTGACAAAAGCAATGAATACAAATCACTTGTACTAGCTAATGCTTCTATGGATGCTAAAAATAAAGCAACCTCTATTGCTGCAGGATTAGGAAAGAAAGTTGGAAAAATAGTTTCAATTTCTACATCAGATTATAATTACTATCCATATCCACTTTATAGATCTGAGATGGGAGGAACAACTGATGTAAAAGAAGTTGCTACAAATATACAGCCCACAAGTTTAGATATTTCTGCAACTGTGTCTGTTGTGTATAAAATCTATTAGCAAATAATTATCTGAATCTTCTTCCAGAGAATCTACCAAAAGATCTTCCAGTCTTTCTATTTCCAAACTTTCTATCTTCACTGAATCCGCGTCTATGAAATCTTCCACCAAACCTGCGACCACTGTTTCCAAATTTTCCAACTTCACGTTGAATTCTGACAAAAGGAAGCATTTTGAATTCCGGTGAATCTACCTTTTCAATGTCATATCTGAATCCTCTTATTATTCTTTTGAATGAATCATAATCTTCTCTACTAAGTAGGCATATGGCTTTTCCAGTTTCACCAGCTCTGGCAGTTCTTCCTATTCTGTTTGTATAATCTTCCATATCTTCTGGTATTCTGTAATTGAATACATGTGTAACATTTTTAATGTCAAGACCTCTTGCAGCTACATTTGTAGCAACAAGGATTTTTATTACTCCTTTATGGAACTGTTCCATCACATTTTCTCTTTTGTTTTGTGTCAGTCCACCATGAAGAGCCATGGCCTTTATCCCATTTTTCCAAAGGTTTCCTGTTACACTGTCTACTTCCCTACGAGAATTACAAAATATTATTGACAATTCTGGTTTTTCCTGATTGATCAAATGAACCAATAAAGAAAATTTACTTTGTTGATTAACATCATAGTAATATTGTTTTAGAATATCTTCTCTAACTTTTGTTTCTGTCCTGATTTTTTTCACATTTTTTGTAAATTTTTCTCGTATCCTCAAAAGATTTTCAGGCATTGTTGCACTAAATAGCAAAGTCTGTCTATCTTTCGGAATGTGTCTTTCAATAGTTTGTATGTCTTCTATGAAGCCCATATCAATCATTTTGTCGGCTTCATCCAAAACAAACACCTTAACTTTACTAGAATCTAAAGTTCCTCTTCTCATATGATCCAATATTCTACCGGGTGTTCCGACTACAATCTCTGATTTTCTTAATCCAGAAATTTGTGGTTCCATGGAAACTCCTCCGTATATCGCCTCTATGTTCAATCTTTTCAGATGCGAGAATTTTCTTAATTCGCTTGCTATCTGTATTGACAACTCTCTTGTAGGTGCCAATATCAGTGCCTGTATTTTTTTTCCTTTCACAACTTTTTCTATTAATGGTATTCCGAAAGCAGCTGTCTTTCCAGAACCTGTTTCAGATTGACCAATGACATCAAATCCTTCTTTTATAATTGGTATAGCTTCCAACTGAATTCTAGTAGGTTTTTCAAAACCGATACTGTTCAGTGAACCTAATACACTTTCTTCTATATTCATGTCTTCAAATTTCATTTTAATTACCTCTTTTTTACTAAAGTCACAAAAGCAATAGAATTAGCATAGTCAACTAACGCTACTTGTCACAAACTTCGTACTTTGATTTAAACTATGATGTAAGAGAAAGTATTTAAACGTATGTATTTTTGTAATTTTCTAACTCAAATTAATATGTGGGCCCAGTGTATAACAATCAGACTTAAACCCACCAACTTCTTCAAACTTTTTATTAGATTTTATTTCCTCTTCTTTTGTTTCTTCAAACTACCTAAGTTTGCTAGTTTGATTAGTTTTTTAACTTTAGAAGCCTTGCTCTTTTTGCTTGGAGATCTCCCACCTTTTATTTTTCTACCTTTGTTTGCTGATTTTTTCTTTTTTGCCATCAATATACCTTATCGTATATAATAATATCTGGACTCGGTGAAGAAAGTGCCTTGAGCACCGACTAAGTCAATTCTTAACCTATCAGTCTGCTTTAAGGTTATCTTCTTCGCATCATAGGCAAGCTTAACAGGCGCAGGTTTCGTGTGGTGAGTTATAGTCCAGACACCACATTGGTAGCTGAACACCTAACAGAGGCTGCTATGATTACACCATTTTCAGGGCAACCGAATTGTCCTATTTATATATAAATATTCTATTTACCCTACCTTAAAGCTTTTCGTAGGTGGCGTATGGGCCCAGTGGGATTCGAACCCACGACCTCTGCCTTAGGAGTGCATTGCTCTATCCAAACTGAGCTATGAGCCCATAAAGTTAATTTAATCAAAGAGTTAAATCTATTTAATTATGATTTCTGAAAACAAAATGCAGAAAATTGCGAGTATGATTGTAAGAAAATGTTTATCTATAAAGAGAAAAGATATTGTAAGAATTGGTGCTGGTCCAAAATCGCTTAAATTTGCCGAAGCAATATGCTACGAAGCATCAATGATAGGAGCTCAACCTTCAATCGGCTATGGTAGTGATGAATTGTCCTTGAAAATATACAAAGATATCAATCCTGAATTTCTGAAAGACTGGCCAAGATTAGCATCTATTCACTCAAAGATTATTGATATTTCCATATCCATAGATGATAGTAATCCTTTTATAGCAAGACTTTTACCACAGAAAAAAATTGAGATAAGGAGGAAAATCACCAAACCTATAAGAAAAATAGAAGAAAAAAGACAGCTTAAAAAAGAGATGAAAGCAGCTTTGATTGGATTTCCGACAGAAGAAGACGCTAAGGCAATGAAAGTTCCTTTCAATAAGTTAAATAATATATTTTGGAATGCAATGAAAGCAGATTATGAAAAAATATACAAATTCAACTCTATTCTGATTAAAAAACTTTCTAAGGCTAGAAAAATAAGAATAGTTGGTGAAAAGACTGATATTTCGTTTTTGATTAAAGGTAGGAAGTTTTTCAATGCCTGTGGAATGGTTGAAAAGAAAGGAGAAATGGGATATCTAAATTTACCAGATGGTGAAGTGTTTCTTCCACCAATAGAAAATTCTGTAAACGGTGAAATATATTTTGATTTGCCTTGCATGTATCATTATGGTAAACAGGTAGAAGGTGTATGGCTGAAATTTAAAAAAGGCAAGTTGATAAAATATGAAATTGAGAAAGGTTTGAAAGATTTTGAGGATATATATAAAAATGCATCAGGCAACAAAGATAGGATTGGCGAACTTGGTATAGGAACAAATCCTAATGCAAAGTTAACTGGTGGTATGATAATAGTTGATGAAAAAGTTAAAGGTACTATACACATGGCAATAGGTCATAACAAACACTTTGGTGGAAAAAACGATGCAACAATCCATTGGGACTTCTTTAAAAACATGAAAAAACCAGGAAGCGTATTGTACGCAGATAAAAAAGTTATTATGAAAAACGGTATTTTTCTGTAGGCAATTCTATGGGAATTATCAAAACTAAGAAAGAGATTAAATTTCTGAAAAAATCAGCTGAAATAACTAATTCTTGTTTACCGATTATAGAAGAAGCACTGAAAGAGAAAAAAATTACAGAAAAGGAGATTGTAAGAAGAATAATAAGGAAATTAAAGAGTCAAAGAGCTACATTTTCATTTGCCCCTATAGTCGCATGTGGTAAAAGATCTGCAAAAGTTCATGCCAAACCAAGAAGTACAAACAAAATAATTTCTGGGATAGGTATGATTGACTTTGGAGCATCTTACAAAGGATACAAAACTGATATGACTATACCATTCATAAAAGGAAAAATAAGTAAGAAGGAAAGAAAAATTGTAGATTCTGTTCTTAAAGCATATTGCATTGGAATAAAATCGATTAAAATTGGAATGCCATGTTGGAAATTGTTCGAGAAAGTGGATAATTTTTTGAGAAATAATGGATTTAAGATGGGACATTCTTTAGGTCATGGTTTAGGATTGAGAATTCATGAACTTCCATATATTGGAAAACCTAAGAAAAAATTAAGAGGCAAAAAACTGGAAAGATGGAAAAGATGGAATAAAATTACTTTTCAAAATAACATGGTCTTCACAATCGAGCCAGGTGTTTATGTGAAAGGTGTGGGTGGTTGTAGGCTAGAAAACGATGTTTTGATAGAAAGGAAAAGGATTAAAATCTTAACTAACTCAAAATTAATAGAGATATGATATGGTAAATGGTCTACAAGTTCCAAATCATCTAGGAATAATAATTGACGGAAACCGCAGATGGGCCAAAGTAAGAAATATGGATCCTTGGATGGGTCACTGGGAAGGCGTAAAGAATCTAGAAAAAATATTAAAAGGTTGTTTGGAATTGGGTATACCAGAAGTTTCTGTTTATACGCTATCAACTGAAAACCTAAAAAGACCCAAAAGAGAATTGGATGAACTGTTCAAAATATTTTATCATTATCTAAACAAATGGGAAAAAGAAAATGACAAGGATAGTTTCTTAGAAAAATATCAAGTTAAAGTCAGATGTGTAGGTGATTTAAACAAGCTTCCAAAAAAACTGGTTCATGCTATGGGTAAAATAATGCAAAAAACAGCTAAGTATCAAAAAAGGGCTTTGAATATAATGATTGCTTACAGTAGTAAATTTGAAATTAAGGAAGCTATGAAAAATATTGCTAAGAAAATGATTAAAGCTGGAAAAATAGAAATAAGTGAAAAAGATATAGAAGCGAATCTATTGATAAAAACTCCTCTGGATCATCTTATTAGAACAGGTGGTGTTAATAGAATATCTAATTTTATGTTATGGCAAACTAGTTATGCAGAATTATATTTTACAAAAACTTTGTGGCCAGATTTCTCTAAGAAAGAATTAAAAAAAGCTATAGAATGGTTTGGCAAGCAAAAAAGAAATTTTGGTAAATAATTAATTGACTTTTTATGGAAGAATATGACGTCATAATCATTGGCGCTTCTCTAACTGGTAGTAGAGTTGCAGACTTGGTCTCTAATAATTGTAAAACTTTGCTAATAGAAGAACATGAAAAAATTGGTTCACCATTGCAGTGTTCTGGTTTAGTTAGTTATAGGATATTAGAATTGATTCCAGACCTTCCAAAAAAAATAGTCTTGAACAAAATAAAATCTGCTAAATTATATTCTCCAAATAGAAACTGCTTAGAATTGAAACCAAAATATCCTGTATATGTTATAGATAGGATAAGATTAGATAAATTTCTTTTCGATAAAGCTAAAGATAAAATAGATGTTAAAACTGGAGAGAAATTTGAAAGTTTTAGATATATGAATGATTCTATTATGATAAAAACAAACAAAGGGGTTTATTATTCAAAAATTTTGATTGGTGCTGATGGTCCGAACTCGATTGTTAGAAAACAGATGAAAATTAAGCCGAAAAAATTCCTTTTAGGATTGCAGACCACAGTAAAGGGTGAATTTGATCCTGATTCTGTTGAACTTTGGTTTGGATCTAAAGTTTGCCCTAATTTTTTTTCATGGGTTGTTCCATTAAATAAAAATTATGCTAGAATAGGTCTAGCCACCACAGAAAATACAATGGGATTCTATAATAGTTTTTTGAAGAAAAGAGTTGGAATTGAGAAAAAACCTGACATTGTTGGAAGAATTCCCTATGGATTAATCGATAAAGCAAATGATAAGAGAGTAATGTTAGTAGGAGACGCAGCATTTCAAGTAAAACCGTTTAGTGGTGGTGGTTTGATATATGGATTGATGTCATCTGAAATTTGTGCCGATGCTATAGAAAAATCTCTAGCAGAAAATAGGTTTGATGGGAAATTCTTTGAGAAAAATTATGATAATAAATGGAAGAAATTTTTGTCTTTGCCTATAATTAAAGGTGCAATGTTAAGAAGATTATTTAATATCCTTCCAGATTTTGCCATAAACTTTGGATTTTATGCAGCCAGCCATAAAAAAAATATTTTAGAGAAATGGGATATGGATTTATTGTGATAACCATCTTTCCTTAATTCTGTCTGGTATGGTAAAAACAGCTTTTTCATCAATTGGCTTAAATTCAGATATTGAATCGTTTGAAACTCCTAATTCCTTGAAAAATTCTATAGTTTCTTGGACTAAATATTCTGGTGCTGAAGCTCCTGATGAAATTCCTATAACTTTTTTACCATCTAAAATTTTCATATTAGTTTTGATTTCCTCTACATCATCAATTCTATAACTATCAATTCTATTGGATTTTGCAACTTCAAGAAGTTTGTTTGTATTTGAACTATCTTTAGACCCTAAAATTAAAAATAGATCTGGAGAATATTTTTCAATTAATTTTTTGATTGCGTCCTGACGGTTCTTTGTCGCATAACAAATATCGCCTTTAGATGGTCCTTCAATAGAATTGTACCTAGCTCTTAGTGCATCAATAATAACAATGGTATCGTCTGCATTAAGTGTAGTTTGAGTTGCATAAGCTATCTTTCCATTTAGATCAGTAAGTTTTCCTACATCTTGAAAATTCTCAACTACAAAAATCATGTTAGGCGACTCACTAACAACTCCAACAACTTCTTGATGATTTTTCTGACCTACTACAATTATGTTATAACCTAATGAAGCAAATCTTCTAACTTCATCATGAACTTTTTGGACGAAAGGACATGTAGCATCTATAACATCTAAATTTCTCCTATAAGCATTTCTCCTAACTTCAAGAGAAACACCATGAGGACTATAAATTACTGTTGAACCATCAGGAACTTTCTCAATATCATCAACAAATTCTACTCCTCTTTTCTCGAAATCTGAAACAATATGTTTGTTATGTACTATCTGATGATATCCGTAAAGTGTTCCTGTTTTTCCAATTCTGTCTCTATATTCTAACTCACCCTCAAAAATGTCAATTGTTCTAACTATTCCTGCACAGGGACCCCTTGGATATGAAAGATGTACTTCTTGAATTGTCATTGTATTTTTTCTATTGAATGTAAAGCTTTTATCCTTATTGTAGAACTAAGATTCATACTTGAAATTTCTTTAAACCCACTTTCAACCAAGGTGTATACTCATTAGGATTCTTGATAATATCAGCTCTCAGTTCCTTAATATTCATCCACTTCCAAGAATCTATTTCCTTTGGATTTGATTTAATTTTACCATCATATTTTCCAATCAATACAGAACAAACTTCATTCTCTGAACCAACGTTTTTATATTTAGCTTGATACATGAATTTGAATAAAAATTTAAGATTACAATTAAATCCTAGTTCTTCTGATAGCCTTCGTTCTCCTGATTTTTTATAAGTTTCATCTGGATGAGGATGTGTAGAGCAAGAATTATCCCAATACAATGGCCACAAATTTTTAGATTTGCTTCTTTTTGTAATTAAAATTTCATTTTTGTTATTGAAGATTAGAATTGAAATTCCTCTATGGAGAATTCCATTGTTTTCATGACATTTTTTCACTGTTTCAGTTCCAATAATATTATCTTTTTTATCTACAAGAAGTATTTTTTTCATACAATCATTTAAATTACAACTTTTATTCTTTTCTTAGTAATTGTTGCACTTAACAATTTTTTACCGATATCAGAATCTTTTGTAACTTTTATATTTCCTTTCTTTCCAATAGTTGCAGAAAAGAGAAATTCATCTTCTAAATATATAGAAGCAAGTTTTTCTGTAAATTTATTATCAAAATTAATTTCTAAACTATTTCCAGTCTCATTTATTCCAAAATTGATTTCTTTTCCCAAAGCAGGAATTCTTGGTTCAACATCTATATGTATACCAAGTTTCTTCTCTATATCAGAAATTGTTGTACCATTTTTTCCTATCAGTCTTGCTATAACATTATTATCAACCTTAACTGTTGCGCTACCCTCCGACGGTATTTCAACAATTGCATTAGGATCAAACTTCCTTATTTCTTGCATTATTCTCTCACCTGCTAATTTTCTCATTCCAGAAACAGTTTCATTTGTTTCTTTTACAGGAAGTATTACATTCTCTTCGCCAAATGTGTAAATCTCGTATTCAAGTTTGTCAGTTTCAAAATCTCTTACCTCAACAACTGGCCTAGCCAGATCAGCTTCTACCATTCCACTTGGTACCTTCACTGTTATTTTAACAGAAAAAACTTCTTTAACTTCACCATCTTTAACATAGATTATTGTATCAATGATAGATGGTATCATTCCAAGTTCTACTCTTGTGATGAATCTCTGTAGTGCATCAACAGGATTTGTGGCATGAACAATTCCAATCATACCTACACCAGATAAACGTAAATCAGAAAATACCTGAAACTCCTTTGTCTTTCTTACTTCATCGAATATGACATAATCTGGCCTGACTAAAAGTAATATGTCACCTGTCTTTTCAAAATCTCCTTCCAACGGTCCATACTGTGTAATTTCATTGCTAACCTGCAAATCTCTTGGCGATTCAATTGTCTTTACAATCTTGTTTTGATTCTTATAGTATTCTCCCATCGAAGCAGCTAGAGTTGACTTTCCTGAACCAGGTGGCCCTGCTATAATTATTCCTTCTGCTTTTTCTTTGAGTCTTTCTAATAATTTTTCTGACATTTTATAGTCTTGTAGTGTTAATTTTACTATTGGCCTTACAATGGTAACTTCTAAACCGTCTGAAAAAGGTGGCCTGGCTATTGCAATTCTATAATTTCCTAGTTGTAAAACCATTGCCCCACTTCTGGATATTTCCACATATCCTTCATCGGATATCCTAGTGGCTTCAGATATTTCTCTAATCATGTCATTTATTTCAACATCTGTAATAGGTTCTTTACTCAATTTAACTAGTTCAAATTGTCCAGGCTTTCCACGTTTTGCCATAGGAACAACATCTTCCTTTAAATGTATGGACAATGTATCAGGAGTAAAATATTTTTCAAATTTTAGACCAGTGAGTTTTATCTCTGCTGGTATGTGTTTTACCTTTACTCCTTCTACCTCTCCTACAAGTGCTTGAACATAATCAGCTGTCAATAAGGTTCCGTTTTCTGCTTTTGCAACATCACGAATTATTGCATCCATCCTTCCAGATTTTGCTAGTTTTATATCATCTATACTAGGTCTGTCTCCAGTATACCTCAGTTTGATTTTTTTCTTCTCACAAATCTCACGCAGTCTTTTCAGTTCATCCAAACCAATAAAACCAGGTTCTCTTCCCTTAGATGCCTGTGCCTGAAGCTCATACAACACAGCAAGAGGAATAATTATCTCTATATCTTTTAACTCACCTTTTTCAACCATTTGAGTTATTTTACCATCAATGATTATACTTGAATCACAGATTATTCTTTCAGTTACCATACTATCCCTAATTGTTTTTATTTAAGAATAAAGTTTTACTTCAATTCCTTAATTATTTCTTCTAACCTCAAATCTTTCTCAGTTTTATTCTTCATATCTTTAAGTTTAAATAGTTTACTCTCGACTTCCTTTTTACCAACTATCAACACATAAGGAATACCCAAACTATTAGCATATTCCAACTGTTTTGTTAAATTTCTACCCATGATATCCATATCAACGCGTATAGAATTTCTTCTAAGCTTCTGAACAATTTCAATTGATTTGCTTTTAACATCTTCACTCACTACAGCAACATAAACATCAACAGGACAATAATTCTTTTTATCTTCCACTGCTTCTATTAGTCTATCTAATCCAATCCCAAACCCAGTAGCTGGCAAATTCTGTCCGCCATATAATCCAACCAAAGTATCATATCTACCTCCAGCTGCTATAGAACCTAAATCTTCTCTCCCTTCTATGAAAGTTTCAAAAACAAATCCTGTGTAATAGTCTATTCCACGAACAATACTAAAATCTATCTTTATATTTTCAACTCCCATCTTTTCTGCTAATGTTTTTATTTCCTTCAATTCTCCAATTTCAGCTTTGCCAGACTTTATCAACTGCAATAATTTGTCTACTAATTTTTTCTGGATTTTATATGTTTCTAACTCTTTTTTCACCCCACTTTCTCCTATTTTTTCTAATTTGTCTATTGCTCTGAAAACATCTGACTTCTTGTTTTCAGGAATTCCAGTTTCTTTAATCATTTTTTCAACAATTTTACGAGAATTGATTCTAAAATAAAAATTCTTTATACCAGCAGCCTTAAACGAATCAGATACTATAGCAAGAATTTCTGCATCTGCTTCTGGTTTACTAGAACCAATTAACTCTATTCCAGCCTGCCAGAATTCTCTCCATCTTCCTTTTCCTGGTTGATCATATCTCCAATTGTTTGTTATATAGTAAAATTTTATTGGCTTTTGTAAAGAACTGTCAGAAGCAATAATTCTACATATTGGGACAGTCAAATCAAACCTTAACCCTATTTTTCTACCTCCCTTATCTTCGAATACATAGATCTCTTTTTCTATATCTTTACCAGATTTTTTTGATAATAATTCAAAATCTTCAAATGAAGGTGTACAAACCTCCCCATATCCATAGCTCTCAAAGACTTTCCTCACTTTTTCAAATATTTCTCTTCTTTTAGCCATTTCCTTTGGTAGAAAATCCCTTGTACCTTTAGGTGGTTGAAATTTCATATTAATCACTTACTATTTCTACTTTAATTCAATTTCTCTATAAAAACAACTTGAATTTCCTGTGTGACAAGTTACACCAACCGGTTTTACCATATAAAGAAGCGTTTTATCTTCTTTGTCATAAAGTATTTGCTTTGTATTAAGGACATTACCAGATTCCTCACCTTTCTTCCACAATCTATTTTTACTACGGCTCCAGAATGTTGCATACCTATTTTTCAATGTCATTTCCAAGGCATCTTTATCCACATATGCCATCATTAGAACATCTTTTGTAAATTCATTCTGCACTATAGTAGGTATCAATTTAACACGGTATTTTTCAAATAAATATTCTTGCCAATCAACATCGTTTACCTGTGTTATTATAGATTTAAATTTGCTTTTGTATGTGCAACCGCCTTTATATGGTGATAGTTTACATAAAATTGCGTCACCATCACAGTCATAAAATAGTTCTTTGACCTCCACAGCAAATGATTCTGAACCATATACCCCAAGATAGTCGAATGCTATACTTCTCCTATTTGATATTTCCTCTAAACTAATCTGATTTACATATTTCATCATCAATGCATCATTTGTGTCATAATCCTGCAATATCACTGGAATATTCCCTTTCATTTTTTTCCAATCTAAATTCCAAGGACCATTAAGCATTTCTTCAAACTTTTTTATTGTAAAGTCTTCTGAATTTTTCGATATTACAACAGCTTCTGTGGGCATTATTTTTTCTGCAATTTTTAATCCATTTTTTTCAATTGTAGTCTGATTAAAATCACCTGTATTTTTTCTGAAATATGTTGTAAAATCAAAACCAAGATCAGCTGTCCCATCTGCCACAAATCCTTCTGTTGAACCACTTACTTCAAAGAGATCGGTATCAATATCAAAACCTGGAAATTCTTCGTTCATATATTTTCCAACAGAACCTCTTTTAACAAATGAGGAATAATAAGACGGGACCGCAAGCTTTGGATTTCCCCTTTTCTTAATCTGATACATAGGCTTTTTAGAAAAAATTACCAAATCACCTTTCCCAAAATCTAATCTATCAAGAATTTTTATATCATTATTTTTTTCCAAAGTATATGCCGTTACAAGATCTTCTCCTACAACTCCATAATCTGCTTTACTTACTACATACCAAGGAACATCTTTGGATTGCATTGGTCTGAATATTCTATTATCTATGCTCTGAACAAATTGTAACGGCCTTCCATCCAATTTAATATTTAATCCATAATTTTTTAGATAAACTTCTATCTCTTTTCCCAATTCCCCCTTAGATAGTGCTATGAAGTGAATCACTCATTTTCATCACCATTTTCCACAGGAATTAAGATTAACCTGTTCTTTTTTAATTGAAAATCCACTTTAGAACCTTCAACCAAATTCAACTTAATTCTCAAACCAATTGGAATTGAAATTCTTCCTTTAGAATCAACTCTAGAAACAGTACTAACCGAAGTGAACTAAACCACTGCTTGTTAGCTTTTCACCTTTCATTTTTTTCACTATCAATAATGGTGTTAAGCAGTATTTAAATACTTTGAAGTGGGAACATTTCTTTAAAAGATGCGATTTGATGAAAGTAGAAAAAGCTAGAATTGAAGATGTGCAGACTATATATGAATTGATAAAAAAGTTTGCTGATAAAGGAGAGATGTTACCAAGAGCATTAAGTGAATTATATGAGAATTTGCGTGATTATTTTGTTATCAGAAATGATCAAAATCAAGTAATTGCTTGTGTTGCTTTACATGTAAACTGGGAAGATTTAGCTGAAATTAAATCCCTAGCAGTTGATGAAGATCACCAAGCAAAAGGCCTAGGATCATCACTTATTAAAGCATGTCTAGAGGAAGCTGATATACTAGGTATTAAGAGTGTCTTTTGTTTGACATACAAACCTGAATTTTTTGAAAAACATAACTTCCGTAAAGTAGAGAAGTTAGAACTGCCAAAAAAAGCATGGGCAGAATGCTATAGATGTCATAAGTTTCCTGATTGTGGGGAAGTTGCTTTGGTACATGAAAAAATTAACGAAGCTGTTTAGTTCCTCTATATAGCAATATTGCTGCCACGACTAAACAAAAAACAAGACTTACAGCTAATGGTGAATAAGCTACCAAGAAAGAACCTGTTGGAAACTTGGATGTTGTATTTAGAGCTACCTCAAATTTCTGTGTGGTTGAATTTAATGTAAAAAGATAATAACTGTTTACCAAGCTTAGAAAAAGGCTTACTAATACCAAAAGCCTCCAAGAATCTATCTTCTCCTTTCTTTTTGGCATATATTTCTATTGATTATATTAATTTATCTATTTTATTCTTCAGGAAAAGAAAATAAAATTAATGGCTGGTTTGCTCGTTCATGCTGCAGTTGGGGTAATATTTGGTTTGATTGTCTATTTCATATTTAAGAGAAAAGACTATTCTATAGCTGTCTTTACAGGAAATCTTCTACCAGATTTTATTGGAGTAGGATATGCGTGCTTAATAACAATGTCACTCAATCCATATGTAGTCCTAACTTCAGCTGCATGGATTTCAATTGACAAAGATTATGTAGTTCAATCCTTTTGGATATTCTTAGAAGCAACTTTTATCATGCTCTACCTATTCTTTCATGTCTATGTAAAAAAGAGAAAACCTCATCATGAACTTGAAGGTAATTTAGCTCTTTTGTTATTCGGCTTCATTACTCATATGATGATGGATATGATAATTTTAGAACATGGTATATGGTACTAGGCTTTTTATAAAAACTTTAAATACATTTTCATCAAATTAGTTCTAAGATAACATGAGTGGTCACCGGATTGCAGCTTAATTCTAAATCTTATTTACTAAAAACTCTAAAAGTGATTTTATGACGATAAAAGAGGTTAAAGGTCAATATAATCCAAAAGAACTGGAGACTAGAATCAGACATAATTGGGAATTTAATAAGATTATACAAAGATTGACAGAACTTGATTCTAAAAAGAAGAAATTCTATTTGTTAGACGGTCCTCCTTATGTAAATGCCAATTCTCATGTTGGTCATATAAAGACAACAACAGCAAAAGACATCTGGTCTAAGTTCAAGCAGATGCAAGGATTCTCATCCTGGTGGCAACCTGGATTTGACACTCATGGTCTAGCAATAGAAAATATGTTGGAAAGAAATCTTGGATTGAAATCTAAGAAAGACATACAAAAAATGGGCGTTGATAAATTTATTGAGGAAGCAAGAAAACTCGTTGAAGGTAATGAAAAGAAGTGGCTTGAATTATATAAAAAACTTGGTGCATGGAGAGGCTATGTAGAACCTTACATAACTTTTAAAAATTATTATATAGAATCTGGATGGTGGACTGTAAAAACTTTGTGGGAAAAAGGAATGTTAGTGAAAGGTGACAAACCAATTCACTGGTGTCCGCACTGTGAAACTGCCGTATCTGGTTATGAAGTTACTGACAGCTATGCTGACGTCAAAGATCCTTCTATTTTTGTAAAGTTTCCTGTTGTCGGAAAAGAGAATGAATATTTTATTATCTGGACAACAACACCATGGACTCTTGTCAGCAATACAGCAATAGCAGTTCACCCAAATGAATATTATGTTAAAGTGAAAGTTGATGGTGAAACTTTAATTGTTGCTGAAAAAAGAGTAGAGCCATTATTCAAGGAATTATTGAAGGTAAAATATGAAATTCAAGAAAAGTTTTTAGGTAAGAAACTTGAAGGAATGAAATATAAACCAGCTTTAGATGTTCCTGTTCAGAGAAAATTAGAAAAAGAAATGAATGCACATAAAATAATTCTTTCCCAACATGTAATGAAATCCAAATCATACAAACATGGTAAAGGAACAAAAAAAGGTGAATTTAAAGAATTTGTTACAATGGAAGAAGGAAGCGGGTTGGTTCATACTGCTCCTGGTCATGGTGCGGAAGATCATTTTATGGGTTTACATTATAACTTACCAATAGTTTCTCCAGTAGACGATGAAGGAAAATTCACTGAAGATGCTGGTGAATTTAAAGGTATTTTTGTAAAAGATGCTGACAAAATTATAGCAGAAAAGTTAGAAGATAAAGGATTATTAGTTAATTTTGGATGGGCTCAACACACATATCCACTGTGTTGGAGATGTAAAACTCCTTTGATATTTAGAACTAGTAAGCAGTGGTTCTTCAAAGTAGATTTGATAAAAGACAAAATGATTAGAGAAAATAAAAAAGTAAAATGGTATCCAGACTTTGGAAAGGAGAGGTTTCAGAATTGGCTAGAGAATGCAACTGATTGGAATATTTCTCAACAAAGATATTGGGGAATTCCACTTCCCATATGGATATGTGAAAAATGTAAAGCAGAAACTGTCATAGGAAGCGAATCTGAATTAAGGGAGAAATCTAAATCTACTCTTCCAAAGGAAATAGACCTGCATAAGCACGTGGTTGATAAAATAGAAATTCAATGTGAAAAATGTGGTGGTATAGCAAAAAGAGTAGAAGATACAATAAATCCTTGGTTTGATTCTGGAATATCAACCTGGGCATCTTTAGGATATCCTTATAGAAACAAGGAATTAGTAGAAAAACTTTTTCCTGCAGATATGATTTGTGAAGCTCAAGATCAGATTCGTGGTTGGTTTTACTCATTGATGTTCTGTGGTGTTGCAGCATTTGAAAAAAGTCCATATAAGGCTGTATCTATGATGGGATGGGTCCTTGATGAAAAAGGAGAAAAGATGTCTAAATCACTGGGAAATGTTGTTTGGGGTGAAGAAGCATTAGAGAAGCTTGGTGCAGATATTTTGAGATTATACTATTGTTGGGAAGTTGCTCCTTGGGAGATTCAGAACTTCAGTTTTAAAACAGCTGAAGAAATTAAAAAAGCTCTGAACATCTTATGGAACTCATATTCATTTTTCACGACCTATGTTACTGAAGATTTCAAACCTAGCCTGAAAAATCTAAAAGTAGAAGACAAATGGATGATATCTTCACTCAACTCAATGACAGAAGAAGTGACAAACAATCTTGAAAATTTTGAATACCATTATACTGGAAGAAAGTTGATGGAATTTGTAGTAAATGACTTGAGTAGATTTTATATAAAACTAATAAGAGATAGAGTATGGGTGAGTGAAGAAGGAAAAGACAAATTGACAGCATTGTCTGTTCTGAATGAATCTCTATTGACCATTGTAAAGTTGTTGGCTCCTATGACACCATTCATATCAGAAGAAATTTACCAGAATTTGAATTCTACTAAAAAATCTGTGTTTGAATCAAAATGGCCCAAATCAAACAAAAAATTGATTGATAAAGAGCTTGAAGAAGAGATGAAAATATCTAGAAAGATAATTGATTCTTGTTTGTCAGCAAGACAAGGAACAAACATAAAATTAAGATGGCCTGTAAGAGAATTTCTGATTCAATCAGAAAATGAAAAGGTTGCTTCTGTTGTAAAAAATTTGAAAGATGTGATCACATTCATGTGTAATTCAAAAGATATAAAAATAATAAAAGAGAAACTTGGTGAAGAGTACTCTGAATCAGAGTTTGATTTTGGAAAAGTATATGTTAAAAAAGTTATGGATAAGGAACTTCTTGAAGAAGCCCTACTTAGAGAATTGATAAGAGTGATACAAGACATGAGGAAGAAAAATAAATTCCAGGTAAAAGAAACGATTGCATTAAGTTTAAAATCTGATGAAAAAACGAATCAGATTCTTAAAAAACATTCTAAGATTTTGGAAAAAGAAGTTGGAGCAAAGGAAATTGTTGTTGGTGAATTTAAGGGAGATTATACTAGTAAATTAGAGTTTGAAGATAATAGAATAGAAATTGCATTTGATAAAGTTATAAACCAATGTTAAGATAAAATAAAATAACTGGTAGAATTATTACAGCCATTCCAAGACTTCTTTTAACCCCAACCAATGGAGGAATTAATCCAACAGCAGTTGAAACAAAAAGGACTAACAAACCAATTGGTCCTGTGAAAATTATTGTAAGAATAAAAAGCAATCCAAGAATTGAGAGAGAAATTTTGTTATAAGGAACCTTTTCAACTAATCTAAGAAATTTCTTACTCAGAAATAGAGTCACGATAGCACCTATACCAATAGTAACTAGACTCACAGCAATCACCATCAAGAAATCACTAAATCCAAAATTCTCCAGTATTTTTTCAATTGCAACTGCAGCTCCAGACCTAGGTTTACTAATCGTGTATAAAGCAGTAATGGCAAACAAAGCATTTGCAGTATTTATTCCTCCTAAAGACACAAGAAATTCTTTATTGTCTTCTTTTCTAGTTATTGTCTGTACCAAAGTTCCTGCCTGAGCTGAACCAAGCCCTGGTAAAATACCAACCAATAAACCAGCAAAAAATCCTTTTATGCTACCAAGAACAGCCAAAGATTTTTTAACAACTCCAAACTCTTTTATTTGTTTAGGAAGATTGGTCTTATCCTTCAAGCTAAGTAAAAGTGTGGAAATACCGAACATTCCTGTGAATAGAGGAAAGAAAACAAAATCTGGCTGGATTAATGTACTGTTTAGAATTATTAGACCTAGAAATCCTGCCAATGAAAATACAAGCAATGCCCATAACTTTTTTTTACCTTTTTCTGTAAAGATCATCACACCCACTACAAGCAATAAAAGTAAAGCCATACGAGGTTTAGCAAATGAATAAATCACTGGTAAAGCTTTCAACATCAGTGGAGAGAATAAAATAAAAAGAACTATGACACCTATCCCACCAATTACACTTAGAAAAATTGCTTCCAAACCCCTGCCCTCTAAAAGAAGTCTGTGTCCAGGCAGAATTGAGAGAGCTGTATCTTCACTTGGTGCATTCAAAAATATGCTTGGAATGAAATCCACCAAAGTACTTGTTATAGTCATAGAAACTATCAAAGCGACTACAGCCTGAATTGGGAATCCTGCCAACAGAGGAAGCAAACCAAAGACAATTAAAATCAGTGTATTTGTGTGTATACCAGGAGTTAATCCAGCAATTATTCCACCAAGTATTCCAACAAAGGTAAAAAGTAGTATTTCTAGAAACAGTTAAATCACCTTTATATTTTTAGCAATAATTTCAAGTTTGTTTTCGTATTCGTCCACAGACCCAACAACACAAATCTTACTGTTTTTCTCAAAATTCAAATCTACTTTACCTACTGTACTATTGAAAATTACTACTCCTATATAGCCAGTATCATCTCGAAGTTTTAGGAATATATGATTAGTCTTAGAAATTGATTTCGAGCTAACATTCCCACACACCTTTACATTCTTTCCTGTATCTTCAGGGTTTATTTGGTTAATACTTGTCTGCTTTAGTTCTATTGTTTTAGATAGGAAAAATAAGACAGCTAACCCTATAATAGAGCATATTATAGAAATATTTCTGATAAATTTCTCTTCCATAATTCAAGCTTCAAGAAGGAGATATGATATAAGTTTAGAACCACTGGTGTGGTGATAGCAATATAATCCTTATACGATAATTTGAATTATGGTCTTTAATTCAGAGAAGCTAAAAAATCTTTATTTAGAATTCTTTAAACAGAAAAGACATAAAATAATCCAGAATGTTTCACTTATTCCAGAGCATGATCCTACAGTACTGTTTACAACAGCAGGTATGCATCCATTGGTTCCATTTCTTTTAGGCCAGCCACATCCAAATGGAAAAAAACTAGCAAATGTACAAAGATGTTTACGTACAGATGATATAGATGAAGTGTGTGATGATTCCCATTTGACGTTCTTTGAAATGCTCGGCAACTGGTCTTTGGGAGACTACTGGAAAGAAGATGCTATAAAGTGGAGTTGGGAATTTTTAACAGATAAGAAATGGCTTGGATTGAATAAAGATAAAATTTATATCAGTGTTTTTGCAGGCGATAAGGATGCACCCAAAGACGAGGAAAGTGCAAAAGTTTGGCAGAAGCTAGGCATCCCTAAAGATAGAATTTTTTATTTACCTAAGAAGGATAACTGGTGGGGACCAGCTGGAACTACAGGACCATGTGGGCCAGATACAGAAATGTTTTATGATACTGGTATAAAAAAATGTGGTAAAGATTGTAAACCTGGGTGTGGTTGTGGAAAATATTTTGAAATATGGAATGATGTGTTCATGCAATATAATAAAACAGCTGATGGTAAGTACGAAACTCTGAAACAAAAGAATGTTGACACAGGAATGGGGGTTGAAAGAACTGTAGCTGCATTGAATGAAAAAAAGAGCATATATGAAATAGAAACTTTCAAACCAATTGTAGATGAGATTAAAAAAATTGCTAAAATAAAGACTCCTAATGAAAGTCAAGAAAAATCAATTAGAGTTATCACTGACCATATTAGAGCGGCAACATTTATTTTAGGCGACGAAAAATCTGTTACACCAAGTAATGTTGACCAAGGCTATGTTCTACGTAGACTTATAAGACGATCAATAAGACATGGAAAAATATTAGGAATAGAGTCAAACTTCTTACAAAATCTTTCAGAAATAGTCATAAAAATTTATGAAAAGAGTTATCCAGAACTTAAGAAAAAAGGGAAATTCATATTAAGTGAGCTAGAAAAAGAGGAAATGAAATTCAGAAATACACTTGAACGCGGTTTAAGAAAGTTTGAACAGATAGCAAAACAGAAAAATGAAATAGATGGGAAAAACGCATTTTTGCTATTCCAAAGTTTTGGCTTTCCAATAGAAATGACAAAAGAACTGGGAAAAGAACAAAGAGTATCTGTTGATGAAAAAGGATTTGAAGAAGAATTTAAAAAACATCAAGAGATTTCTAGAGTTGGAGCTGAAAAGAAATTTAAAGGTGGTTTAAGCGATGCTTCAGACGAGACAACAAAACTACATACAGCTACGCATTTGTTAAATGATGCTCTAAGAAAAGTCCTGAAAAAAGAAGATATTCATCAGAAAGGATCTAACATAACTCCTGAGAGACTGAGATTTGATTTTAACTTTGATAGAAAATTAACTGATAGTGAAATAAGAGAAGTAGAAAAAGTTGTTAATGAACAGATTAAGAAGTCACTTCCAATTAAAAGAGACGAAATGACAGTCGAAGAAGCCAAGAAAATGGGTGCTCATGGTGTATTTGAACATAAATATGGGGATAAAGTGTCTGTCTACTCTATAGGCAATGCTTCTATTGAGATATGTGGAGGTCCTCATGTTAAAAATACAAAAGAACTTGGTAAATTTAAGATAGTGAAAGAAGATAGCGTAGCAGCAGGTGTGAGAAGAATAAAAGCTATTTTAAAATAAGATTTCTATTTCTCTTTTTTAGATTTGATTTTTACTAGTTCTTTTAATTTTACTTCGAGTTCAGCCAACTCTCTTATTAGACCAGCATTAATAGCTTTTAAGTCATCTTCTGATATTTCCTGTCTGTAGTATCTGTCTTTTAGATTTTTTATTATCAAATGTAATTCATCATATCGTTGTTTCAATCTTATATTTTCAAGTTGTGTTTGATATGTCATTAGAATGAATCCTACAAGAGTAAACAATGATCCAGAAATTGCTGATATATTGATAAAAATGTTACTAGACGCTTCCATCCCTATTCTAAATAAATGGGAAAGTCCTATCAAATTTATTCCTAGAGCTAGAATGAAAGTACCTGCTGTAACTTCCCGAACACCACTAATCTTTCTTGAAAAATAGAATATAACATAAGTTGAAAAGCCAAGACTAAAAAATGTCAATATATTTATTGCATCTCCAAATCCAAACTGCCAAACCATATATAAATTTAGGTATTTTGAGGAATAAAAAGTATTTACTTCCCTGTCACACAACTAGTAGGAGGCATAGAAAGTAAATCACAAAGAGCATAGAATGTCTCATTCTCTGTAGGATCAGTAAACGTCTTATTACCATACCTACTTGCTATCGCCAACTTAGATGATGTAAAAGTTGAGTTAAGAATTTCTTCTAAGAGCAATTGATTCTTATAATCACTTGCAGCTTTTTCTAAGAAATATTTTTGATCAGCACAATTAACACATTTACCATCATACTCAAATGTCATAATTGTACCTCCTTGCTGAATTATATTGTACCTTGTATAATTATCCAATCTAAAGTGTATGATATTAGAATCAGAGTTTCCACTAGAACGAAATGATTGTAATCCAACATACGCAAATGTTGATAGTAAATACATACCTAATAATATCAAAGCTATTATAGCCGGTTTAACCTTCATTATATCATCTTATTATTTTTTCTTTCACTATTTATTTTAGTATGGTACTTGAAAAACTAGTATCTATAAGAGATGCTATAAGACACCCGACATGGATGTTTTTGATAGGTGGGCTGATTTCAGTTATATGCGTGTTTATAGCTTTTTTAGTGTTTCCTTCGACTGTTGGTCTATTTAGTGTTTTTTTAATAACATTTGCAATGACTCCGTTCATGTGTGGATTGATGAAATATGAAGAGGTTGAAACAGAAGAGGAATTTGGACAAAGAGCCAACATGAACATGTTTCAAAGACATGGGGATGTGCTAAAAATATATGCTGCATTCTTTGCTGGTATGATTCTCTCTTTATCTATTCTGTTCCTAATTCTACCAGAAACTACTGTACAAAAAATATTTGATGATCAAGTAAAGGAAATCAAAGCAATCACAGGCAATGTAACATTCCCCAACACATTTCAAAAAATAATATTTAACAATGTCAGTGTATTGTTTTTATCATTTTTATTTGCATTCTTGTTTGGATCTGGAGCTATATTCATTCTAGCATGGAACGCATCTGTGTTGTCAGCAGCTATAGGTCTAGTGGCAAAGGGTGTTGGTGGACTAAAAGGATTTCCAACCGCTGTGTTGACTTTCCTTCCACATGGTAGCTTTGAAATTCTTGCATATTTCATTGCAGGCGTAGCCGGTGGACTGATATCTGCTGTTCTTACAAGGAAAAAATCTAAATGGTTTTGGATCGTCACAAAAGACAGTTTTAAGATGATAGGAGTTGCAGTCATATTATTAGTAATTGGAGCTGTTATCGAGTCTGCTGTTATTTCATTCTAAATAGATTCCTGGTTTTCCATATTTGGCTTTACTTGACTTGTTTTGAGGGTCATATTTCTTGGGGTCTCTTGTTAAGAAAGGTTTGATTTCTTTGAAAGTGAATTGTTGTTTAGTAAATTCTAGATTGTCTTTGAAATATTCCAGCTCCTTATCTGTGACAAAATATAAATAAACCTTTTCACCTTTAGCCAATTTCAATACATGATTCAAATCTTCTAAAGTCTTCTTAAACATTTCTTCTAGTTCTAAAACTTTTTTATCTATCCTGGTTTCCTCTGTCTCTGGCCATTTCTCCAGACTAATGAAAGACTTGTGACCAAGTTTATACCATATTTCTTCACATATGTGAGGAATGAAAGGAGATATAATTAGAGATATCTTCTCTAGAGTTTCTTTGTAAACACTCTTGCTTATCTGATCTTTGTACTTATGAACATAATTTACAAGTTCAATGACATCTTTTATTGCTATGTTAAACTTGAATCCATCAATGTTTTGAGTGAGAGACTGTATTGTTGCTTCTCTTTTACTGACTATAAAATTGTCTTTTTTGCCATTGCCATTTTTGAATTTGGCCAGTTCATAAAACCTAGTTATGAATTTGAAAGAACTCTCTACACCTTCATCGCTCCATTCCATATCCTTGTCTGGAGATGAGACAAATAATAGGAATAATCTTCCAGTATCAATTCCATATTTTTCTGATATAGTATCCGGAAGAACAACATTACCTCTACTTTTACTCATAACAAACCCACCCATTTGTAAGAGACCTTGATTGAAAAGTCTAGTAAATGGTTCATCAAAACTGACAAATCCCAAGTCTTTCAGTGCCTTTGTAAAGAATCTTGCATAAATTAGGTGCATACAAGCATGTTCAGCACCACCAATATATTGATCTACAGGCATCCAATATTCTGATTTTTTCTTATCAAATGGTTCATTGTTGTTTTTATTATCACAATATCTGATAAAGTACCAACTACTATCAAAAAAAGTATCCATTGTGTCTGTCTCCCTTCTGGCTTTACCTTTACATTTTGGGCAAGTTGTATTTACAAACTCTTTGTTTGTTGCTAATGGATTTCCTTGTCCAAATTTCACTTTTTCTGGCAATACAACAGGTAAATCTTTCTCAGGGACAGGAACAATTCCACATTTATCACAGTAAATGATTGGTATTGGAGTTCCCCAATATCTTTGTCTAGAAACAAGCCAATCTCTCAATTTGAATTGTACAGTTTTTTTACCAAGTTTCTTGCTTTCAAGGTGTTTTGTTATCTCTTCTATAGCTTTTTTGTTGTTCATTCCGTCAAATTCTTTACTGTTAACTAGAATGCCATCATCTGTATAAGCTTTTGACATTGTTTTAGAATCTAAGTCAGAATTTTCTGGCTTTATTACAACTTTTATTGGAATTTTATATTTTTTAGCAAATTCAAAATCTCTCTGATCATGTGCTGGGACTGCCATAACCATCCCGCTTCCATATTCAGCAACAACAAAATTCCCTACATAAACAGGAATTTTTTCATTAGTCAAAGGATTTACAGCATAACTACCTGTAAAAGCGCCTTCCTTTTCTAATTCCTCCATTTCAGCTTCACTGACAGACTTAATTTTTCTCAACAAATCTTCAACATTCTTTTTTTCTTCCTTGGTAACTAATTGCATCAATTTAGGATGTTGAGTAGAAACTACCATGAATGTTACGCCAAAAATTGTATCTGATCTTGTTGTGAAAATTGGCCAATCTTCTCCATTGATTTTAAAATTAATCTCAGTTCCATAACTTTTTCCAATCCAATTCTTTTGCATAGCCTTTATTTTTTCAGGCCACTGTAAATTATCTATCTTATCTAGAAGTTCTTCAGAATATTTTGTAGTTCTAATAAACCACTGGTCCAAATGTCTGATTTCAATATCAGTGTCTTTATGCCTCCAACATTTACCACCATGAACCTGCTCATTCGCGAGTGCTGTATTACATTTAGAACACCAATTAACAGGAGCCATTTTTCTATAAACAAGGCCCTTTTCTAGAAACTTCAAAAAGAAGTATTGGTTCCACTTATAATATTCCGGATTGTGAGAAGCTAGTATCCTACTCCAATCATAGCTGAATCCAAGTTTTTTCTGTTGTTTTATATAAGTCTTTATGGCAGCCTCTGTGAATTTCTTTGGATGAGATCTTGCTGCTATGGCTGCATTTTCTGCTGGCAAACCAAAACTATCATATCCCATAGGATATAGTACATTAAAACCTTGCATTCTTTTGAATCGTGCATAGCAATCTCCTATAGAATAATTTCTAGCATGTCCCATATGAAGTCCAGATGCAGAAGGATAAGGATACATTTCAAGACAGTAAAACTTTTTCTTTTTTAGGTCTTCTTTTACTTCAAATATTTTCTCTTTTTCCCATTTCTTCTGCCATTTTGTCTCTATTTTCTTAAAGTCCATTTGTTCACTCTAATTAATTTAAGATTTTGGATATGTTAAAATAAAGCTAAATCTTTTTTGAGTTTAGATTTTGTCACAAGTCCTACATATTGCGCACTTTGCCGACCTAGATAATGCCTGATAATTTCCAACAATGCCCATTCAAAGAAGCTCCAATGTTCATCTCTCCAATCATCTCTTCTTCCTTTGTATAAAAAATCATCATGTTTCTCATGGATTTTTTTAAACACATCAAGAGGATAACATAATATATCAGAGATATTTTTCCCAAAACATCCATTATCATCAGACATTGTACAGAATGGTCTAAGCATCTCAATATAATATCCTTTTGATAGATTTTCTAGTTCATTAACTGAGAATATATTTGATCTATCTTCAGTAGTAATTGCCCTTTTACAGAATCCCCTCTCTTTTGCAGATTTTATATTACTTAAGAATTCTTTCTCTGATTCTTTATGATTTGAACCAAGTATTTGTAAGATTAATGATCCTTTACAGCTACCTTTATAATTTCTCATGAAAGATTCGTAGAAATTTATAACGTTCTGTTCAAAATTCTTATTAAACATCATCCTAGAAGCGAATGAATCAAGTATATCCTCTTTTGTATACGGTGGTTTGTCTTCATATTCTAAACCGCTTAGATAATGGACTACTTTGTAAGCGTAGTCGGAACCGGACTTGTTTCTAAGATCAATTTCAATCAAATCCTGTTTATCATCTGATACACATTTTTCAGCAAAACCATTATTTTGGTTCTTGCTCCATTTCTTTCTCTTGTTATATTCAGTCCTCTTGACAGCATACAATTTATGAACGGTGGATAGAAGACAGTCTGTGCCTTCTGGCATATAATGTTCTATCCCCTCTCTATAAACTCTTTCGTCTAAAAAAATAATTTCCTTCCAGGAGTCTATTAACTCATCCAATGTAAAAATATGTGGATAGTGATTATCTGTATCAGCACGCCCGCGAGAACCATCTTTATTATCAATTTGGCGACTGTCTCTTCCGACAATATAAAAGTCATAATCAATTAGAGTTTTTGGTTCCCAGAATTTTGGCAAAATGTCCTCTATTACTGTCTTAGCCATCAAATAATCTGACTTCTCTCTTAGTAATTGATGGGACTCTGAAAATCTCTTAATTTTATCTTCAGGAAAAACATCTAAAATCTTTGAAACCAGTTCCTTTTTACCCATGCCAGTTGGTTCATATACATGCTCACCATTGTACAAATTTGATTCTTCACCATAAGCCTGTACTTTCAACTCTCTTAATTTTTTCTTATCATATTCAACAATCGAAAGCTCTTCGCTATTCAACACTGCTATTGGATTATATTCAAAAACCATTTAATCACTTAAACTTTTAGAAGATCCTCCACAATTTAGTAGAACCTTCTATTGCCTCATCAATTTAGAGGCACATAGAAGGTAAAAATTAGCAATCACTTTAAGCAGAAAATTACTTTCCAATGTTGTTGAAACATTTGTAGACATATGAATCCTTCAGCCAATCAACAATTAAATTTAAAATAGTAATCTTTAAATAAGTTATAGAATACAATTGCCCTGCTAGCTCAGCTTGGATAGAGCAACACCCTTCTAGCTTTTGGCAAAGAAGGATTGAAAAAAGGATGATAGGTGGAGGTCGTGGGTTCAAATCCCACGTAGGGCATTCATATTTTAAATAATTAAAGAAAAATATGATATTATGGCAAGAGTCATAGCTGTCCTATCTGGTAAAGGTGGGGTTGGAAAAAGTACAGTAACAGCAAACCTGGCACATTCTTTAACTCAACTTGGCCAAGACACAATTGCCCTTGATTCTAATCTAACAACACCTCATTTGGGTCTTCATTTAGGAATGCATCTTGTTCCAAAAACACTCCATGACGTATTAAGAGGCGACAGTGAATTAGAAAATACAATTTATTTTCACCCATCTGGCTTTAGAGTTGTCCCAGCAAGCATGAATGTGAATGATTTAGTTGGTGTTGACCCAGGAAGATTGATAGAAGTTGTTGTAAAGCTTAGTGGTAGGTGTGATGTTTTGCTTTTAGATGCTGCTCCTGGACTTGGGAGAGAAGCTATATCTAGTATACAAGCTGCTGATGAAGCTCTTATAGTAACAAATCCAAACTTGTCATCAGTAGTGGATGCATTGAAAACTTTAAAGATTGCCGAAAGTATGGGTAAAAAAATTCTTGGTGTTGTTGTTAATAGAATAACAGGAAATTCACATGAAATGAATAGAGAAGAAATAGAGAATTTAATTGGAATACCAATATTGACAGAAATACCAGAAGATAGAAAAATTGTTGAAAGTGTTGCACTCAAGATTCCTGTAGTGAGTTATAAACCAAGTTCCCCTGCGGCTATAGAATTAAAAAGATTGGCACATTCTTTAACTGGAAAAGAATTTCAAGAAGGAAGACCTGGTGTATTTGGAAGAATGTTTAAATGGGCATTCGACTAAATTGAATAAATTTTTTCTTTTGGAATAACGCCCTCTCTTATAATTTCTATTTCATCGGCAATTTTAACAATAGTAGAACCTTTACTATATTTACATTTTCCAGCATCCAAAATCAAATCAACTTTATTACCAATTTGTTTTATCGCTTCTTTAGCAGTGACAGGATCTTTACCTCCAGATAGATTGGCAGATGTAGCAGTTATTGGAACTCCTGATTTTTTAATGAGTTCTAATGCAATTTTATTGTCTGGAATTCTAATACCAATCTCATTTTTTCCTTGAGTCAAATTTTCCGGGAGTTTTTTCTTTAAAGGTAATATTAAAGTCAATGGTCCTGGTAAGAATTTTTTTGCAAGTTTCAAAGCAGTATAATTAAATTTTACATATTTTTTTGCTTGCTCCAAACTACTAAAAGCAATAGATATAGGTTTGTTGAATTTTCTCCCTTTTATTTCGAAAACTCTCTTTACAGCTCCTTTATCTAAAGCGTTGGCTCCTAACCCATAAAGAGTATCTGTAGGATAAACTACAACACCACCATTTTTTATAATCTTCACGGCCTTCTCAATTATCTTCATTAAAACCACTCAACTTGATCTATTCTCCATGTCTGTAAAAACTTATCTTTAATCTTCACGATTTTTTTATTTTTATAAGCAAGCAAACCAGTCCAAGCTATCATCACTCCATTATCTCCACTGTATTGATTTGGAACAAAATACATATTTCCTTCCCTTTCTTCACACATCTTCCTCATCATCTCTTGCAGTCGTATGTTAGCAGCAACGCCCCCAACCAATAAAAGCTCTTTTTTACCAGTATGCGCCACTGCTCTTTCAGCTACCTCAATCAACATAGCAAAACAAGTTTCCTGTAAAGAGAAAGCTATATCCTCTTTAGTAACTCCCTTTCTAAATAATTGTATTGCTGCTGTCCCTATTCCAGAAAATGAAACATCCATTCCTTTCACTACATATGGTAATTCAACATATTTTCCATTCTTAGCTAGATTTTCTATGGTTGTTCCACCAGGCATGCTTAATCCCATTTCCCTTGCAACTATATCCAGACAGTTACCTAAAGGTATATCCATTGTTTCACCAAATATTCTGTAAAATTTTTCAACAAAGGCTATAATTTGAGTGTTTCCACCTGATAAATAAACAAATATTGGATCTTTTGTTTTTGTGAAAAGCTTGCCAATCTCTACATGTGCCAAGCAATGATTAACAGGAACCAACATTTTTTTATATTTTTTAGAAATCCCAATAGCAAAATCAGCACCAGCAAGCAAGCATGGAGGCAGCCCAGGCCCAGCTGCATATGCAATCAAATCCATATCTTCTATCTTCAATCCACTTTTTTTCAATACATTTTCCAACACATCTTCACTAACTCTCCTATGATGCTCAGCTGCTTCCTGTGGAACTATGCCTTTTCCTATTTCTGGTCTATACACGTCCTTTTCATCAGCTAGAATCTCTCCTCTATCATTTACTATACCTATTCCAAATGTGTGTGCAGTTGATTCAATACCTAGACAAATCATAATGTAATCTATTAATTGAGTTAAGTTTTAAAATGATATTAATAAATATGGAAGAGCAAGAATTTTGGCCAGATAAGATTGCAAAAGAATTGGTATCGAAGTGGAAAGGCAAGCAAGTGATAGTTACTGGAACTTCTATGTCTGGTGAACCACATATAGGGAGTGCAAATGATGTTATCAGAGGACATGCCATAATGCTTGCTGTAAAAAAATTGAAAATACCTGTAGAGTTAATCTGGATTTCTGATGATATAGACCCTTTCAGATCTGTACCAACTGACTTGCCTAAAGAATTAGAGGAATATCTAGGAGTGCCTGCATCAAATATACCTGATTTTTGGAAATGTCATAAAGGATTTGCTGAACATTTTGAACAGAAATTTATAAAACAATTGGAATCAGTTAATGTAAAACCCAGGGTTCTTTTTGGAATTGAAATGTATCGTAAAGGTTTGTATAATGATGTGATGAAAATTGCAATAGAAAAGAGAAAAGATATTGCTAAAATTTTGAATAAGTTTAGAACAGAACCTTTGCATGAAAATTGGTATCCAATAGATGTTATTTGTCAGAAGTGTGGAAAGATTACAACAACAAAAATCTTAAACTATAATCAGAAAAAAACTGAAGTAGAATATATTTGCAATCCTGATGAAATTTTACTGCATAGAAAAAATCCTGTAAGAGGTTGTGGATATAAAGGAAAAGTATCTATTTTGAATGGGAATGTTAAATTGACATGGAGGGTCGAATGGCCTGCTAGATGGACCTTCCTTAAAGCAACATGTGAACCATTTGGAAAAGAACATGCAGCTGCTGGTGGTAGTTGGGATACAGGAAAAGAAATTGTTAAAATACTGGGTTGGAAACCACCTTATCCTCTTGTGTATGAACATTTTCTTGTTAATGGAGAAAAAATGTCTAAAAGTAAGGGAAATGTAATAACAGTTTCTGATATGCTGAAATATATGACACCAGAACACTTAAGATATTGGATGTTTCAAGGAAAATTGACCATAGCTAAAGACATAAACTTGTCTAAAATGGTTCCACATCTTTTCGATGAATTTGACAAAGCAGAAAGAATATTTTTCAAAAAAGAAACTACTGGTGATAAAAGAAGAGATAATAATTACAAAAGAGCATATGAGTTAGCTGTAGTAAAACCAAAGAAGAAATTGTTATTTAAAATATCTTACGAATCATTTGTAGAAATTGTGAAAATACTCCCGGAAAAGAATCAACCAGAATTTGTCATAAAAAAATTGAAAGAATTTGGATACTCAGAAAAAATTAGCAAAACTCAAATGAAATATTTAGAAGTGAGAATTGATTTTATAAAGAATTGGGTAAAAGACTTCCAAAAAAGAGAAAAACTAGAGATAGAGATAAATGAAAATGAAAAAACTGCACTCAAGAAACTGATAGAAAAAGTAAAATCTATGAACAATGAGGATGAGCTTCAATCTGAAATATTTGAAATTGCTAAAGGTAGTGGAATTAAACCAGTAAAATTCTTCAAACTGATTTATAAAATATTGTTGAATTCGGAAAGCGGACCTAAACTTGGACATTATATTTTAGGCGTCGGTAAAGAGGAAATAATTAATAAGTTAGAATCAGTGTTGTGAAATGGTATTTCAAGATGAATCAAAAATTTTCAAGAATGAAAATATTTTATCTTTCGAATATCTGCCAGATATCTTACCTCACAGAGAAATGCAGATAAAACAAATTGCTGACAACTTATTACCAGCAAGTAAAGGAAGAATACCACAAAATACATTTATCTATGGCCCTCCTGGAATTGGTAAAACAGCTGTGGTAAATTATGTTTTTAGAGAATTTGAAAATTATTCAGGAATTAATACAATCTATCTAAATTGTTGGAGCTTTAACACCAGTATATCAATATTATCTGAAATCACAGTTTCTCTAGGAATGCCAGTTGTAAGAAGAGGTATAGGAAAAGATGAGATTCTATCAAGATTGAGAGAGGTATTAGAAAAATCTAAGAAAGGTTTGATTATTTGCTTAGATGAAGTTGACCAGTTAATTAGAAAAGATCAAGATGTACTGTACGACTTATCAAGAATGAATCAATATGTGAAAAATCCAGTAGGAATAGTTCTCATCTCCAATAATCCATTTGTTTTTTCAGATGTTGAACCAAGAATCAAAAGCAGTTTAGCAATAGAAGAGATTGAATTCAAACCATATTCTATAGAAGAAATGAAAAATGTACTTCAAGAAAGAGCAAAAAATGCATTCTT
>Ga0194125_10001797_pt1 | contig 36230 bp, 26 predicted proteins | sample TA2KigC250mmetaG_FD_148626 | JGI IMG/M metagenome (GOLD analysis project Ga0194125, IMG submission 148626) | Freshwater microbial communities from Lake Tanganyika, Tanzania - TA2015034 Kigoma Deep Cast 250m | ecosystem: Environmental > Aquatic > Freshwater > Lake | place: Tanzania: Lake...
TAAGGGGCACCAGGCGCAGAAAAAGGGGAACCCGCAGTGAGCGACGTGGCTCGACAGCTCGACGTCCTTATCCGCGCACGATACCCGATCCTCTACCTCGTGAGCTGGGAGGAGGACCGGGCGATGTACCTGCTGCTGAAGATTGCCAGGACGCAGAAGAAGAACCTGGCGGTGTGGACGGCGACCGACGGGATGCGGACGATCGAGGTGGGGAGCGGGCTGCGGGAGCTGACCGACCCCGGCCGCAAGCCGCTAGAGGCCCTCAACGCTGTCCTCCAGGACGCCCAGCCCTGCCTCTACGTGCTGAAGGACTTCCACCCCTACCTGAAGGACCCCGTGGTCATCCGCCAGCTCCGCGACCTCTGCCACGCGCTACGCCGCTCCTACAAGACCGTCGTCCTCCTCTCCCCGCAGCTCGAGCTCCCGCTCGAGCTCCAGAAATCGGTCTCGGTGCTCGACCTTCCTGTCCCGGGCCGCCAGGTGATGGAGGGGCTGCTCGATGAGCTGGTCCGCGACGTGACGGCCAGCGGCAAGGCGAGCGTGGAGCTGACCGACTCCGACAAGGACCGCCTCGTGGGCGCCGTGCTGGGCCTCACGCTGGACGAGGCGGAACGGGTGTTCAACCAGGCCCTCGTCCGCGACGCGAAGCTGGACGCCAGCGACATAGACGCGGTGCTGTCGGAGAAGAAGCAGATCGTCCGCAAGTCGGGCCTCCTGGAATACTACGACCCGCAGGAGGACATGGGGAGCGTGGGGGGGCTGGACATATTGAAGGAGTGGCTGCGGAAGCGCGGCAAGGCGTTCAGCGACCAGGCCCGCGCCTACGGCCTTCCGCGCCCCAAGGGGGTGCTGCTCCTGGGAGTCCAGGGCTGCGGCAAGAGCCTCACCGCCAAGGCCGTCGCAAGGCTCTGGGGCCTCCCCCTCCTGCGGTTCGACATCAGCCGCATCTTCGACCGCTTCGTCGGCTCCTCCGAGAGCAACATGCGCCAGGCCCTCCAGACCGCAGAGTCCATCGCCCCCGCCGTCCTCTGGATAGATGAGGTCGAGAAGGCGTTCTCAGGCATCCAGAGCTCGGGCGTGAGCGACGCGGGGACGACCTCGCGCGTCTTCGGCACCTTCATCACGTGGCTCCAGGAGACGCCGGCGCTGGTGTTCACCGTCGCCACTGCGAACGCGATAGAGTCGCTGCCGCCCGAGCTCCTGCGGAAGGGGCGGTTCGACGAGATCTTCTTTGTGGACCTGCCCGAGGTGAAGGAGCGCGAGGAGATTTTCGCGATCCACCTGCGGAAGCGGCAGCGCGACCCCAAGCAGTTCGACCTGGCCGAGTTAGCCGCGGCCACGGAGGGCTTCAGCGGCGCCGAGGTCGAGCAGGCCATCGTGTCGGCCCTCTACGACGCCTTCGACGAGGGCCGCGAGATGGGGATGAGCGACGTCGCGCGCTGCATCCACGACTCCGTGCCGCTCTCGGTCACCATGCGCGAGGGGATAGCGGCGCTGCGGGCCTGGGCGCGCGACCGCGCCCGCCCCGCCTCCAGCGCCCTCCTGGGCACCGTGGGCAGGGCGAGGATTTTCCCCGAGGCATGAATTCGCCACCCCACAACTGGGGGAACAAAACCAACCGCGCGGGCTCTGCTGCCTTGCTCCCGAAGGGAGCACAGTGGGTAGCCGGCGGCTTCAGCCGCCGGACTCGGGTGTCGGAACCCGCGAAGTCCCGAAGGGACGGCAGAAGGAGGCAGGCGCCCCCTTGCCGCAGGGCTCTGCCGTCCCTTCGGGACTGCGCGATAGGCGCACCCCGATCCGGCGGCTGAAGCCGCCGGCTACCCACTATCATCCCTTCGGGATTGCGATTTGGTCCCCTGAGTGGTACGAGAGAGTGTTACGACGAAGGATGCCTCGGCGACGGCAACTTGTCCCTTGCTTGCTGCACCAGCCATCGGGCGTCTTCCAGTTCCTTCTCCCACTCGACCTCGTCATAGTCCAGGTACGGGATGCCTTGCTGGCCAAGGAAGGGAATGAAGTCCCACAGGCTCATGCGCGCCAGCTCGGCGGCCTGCCCAAGGCTCAGGACCTTGCGGGTGAAGATGACAGCGGCCAGTTGGCGCAGAGCTTCCTCGGAGAACCGTTCCGCGGTGTAGCCGGCCATGCCCAGGGCCGCGCGAACGCTATCGGGCAGGTCGAGCGTCACAATCATGCTCATGGCCTCTTTCCCCAGTGCAATCCTTCCGCTATGATTCTACCAGCCGTGGGGCAGTGCTCCAAGACGCTTAACGGCGTTTCCGGCGGCTGCGATCCGCGCCCCCACCGACCTCGTGTCGGTGGGGCGAAGGATTGGCAACTAACGCGACGGCCCACCCCCCTTACCCCCCTCCCGCGCCCGCCGGCGGCGGGCGCGGGAGGGGGGTAAGGGGGGTGCTGGGGCTGTAGTGGTCAATCATCGCCCCACTGGGACAAGCCCAGTGGTGACGTGATCATGGGGCGCCGAGGGCGTAGAGGGTGGCCTCGCCGCGGACGTAGAGGCGCCGGCCGTCAGGCACCGGGTTGGCCACGAAGCGCTCCTGGCGCTCCGCCCAGTGGCCCGCCAGGATGGCGTTCTCGAGCTTGTTCTTGGCGAGCTGCTTGAAGGTGGGCCCCGGCTCGATGACGACGGAGCCACCGTTGTTCCCGAAGATGTAGATGCGGCCGCCCGCGAGCACTGGGCTGATGCCGATGCCGCGACCCGCCCCCTCGTTCACCCACTGGAAATGGTCGAGGTCGAGGAGCCTCTGGTAGACCACCTCGGCGGCCCGAACGTCCACCACCGTGAGGACGCCTGAGTTGTTGACGAGGTAGGCCAGGCCGTCGTGGACCAGCGGCGAGGCGAGGTGCCAGGGCATGTAATACTTCGGCCAGGCCGAGGTGTCGAGCTTCACCGCCCGCGTCGCCAGCTTGAGCGGGTCCGCGAAGGCATCGGGCAGCGTGTGGATGAGAAGCTGCATGCTCCCGCTCGTCGCCAGGAAGAGCGTGCCCGCGTCGGCCACTGGCGAGGCGATGCACTGTGCGCCGATGTAGCCACTTGGCGTGTAGACCACCTTACCGTCGCTCGCGCGGACGATGCTGTCGTTGCCGAGGACGATGACGGGCACGCCGCCGATGGCCGTGGGCAGCGGCGTGCCGTGGAAGAGGCCCGCCGGGTTCAGCCCCACGTGTGGCGCGACGGGCGTCTGCCAGGCGGGCTTGCCTGTCCTCGCGTCGAAAGCCATCAGGTCGCGCATGAAGACGATCAGCTTGCCATCGGCGAGGACGGGCGACGATGAGAAGCCGTGCTCGACCATCGGGCGGTTGTCCACCCGAATCCACTTGCGGTTGCCGTCCAGGTCGTAGCAGGCGGTCACGCCCGAGGCGAACCAGACCCAGACGTGCTGGCCGTCGGTCACGGGAGCGAAGCCGGAGTAGCCGACGTCGGGCGTCTCGCCCCGGCGGTACTGGGGGTTGCCCGCCTGGCGGATGGCCTGGTAGAGCTCCTTTTCGAGCTTCGCCTTCTCCTCGCACTGCTTGGCCGTGAGGGGGCCGGAGAGGAGCGAAGCATTGATGGCATCAAGCTTCGCGGCGGTTGCCGCAGCCTCCTGGCCGGCGGGGGACTTCCGCTCCTCGTCCGTGGCCGCGTCGAGGTAGCTGTTGGTGCGCACCCAGAGCACCTTGCCGTCCGTCTTGCGGAGGCAGAGCAGGTCGTGCGGCTCGCTGAGGAGGTAGAGGCGGTCGCCGGCGACGACGGGCGAGCCTACGCCCATGCCCGCGCCGTAGAAGCCCGGGTGTGCGCCGGGCAGCACCGTCTTCCACGCGATGCCCGTCTCCTCGTACTCCGCGGGCGGGCAGGCGTGGAGGATGGGGATGAGGAACCAATCGCCCTGCTCGCCCGGCGACGCCTTGAGCAGGATGCGGTTCCAGCCCTTTGCGAGGACGATCCTCGCCCTTGCGCAGAAGGGCGGGCCGGGCTTGCCGTTCACCACCACGCGCGCCCCGCCCACGTAGGTGAGGTTCAGGCGGAAGGCGCCGCCCGCCTCGGAGAAGACATTGGCGAAGGCGTATGCCACGCCTGTCTGCCGCTTGCCGAAGAGCGCCGCAAAGTCAAGGAGCGCCGCGTCAGCAGTCACCTTCTTCCAGGTCAGCTCGCCGGCCTTCTCGCCCTCGACGGGCGCAAGCTCGGCCTCTCGGGGGAGGGTGTCCTGCTCGACCTTCGCTCCTTCGGGCAGTGGTAGTGGGCCGAGGACCAGCCACTCGCGGGGAACGCCGTCGCGCATCGGCTTGCCTGCGATGCCCTCAGCGGGCCTCTGGGCCGAGTAGCGCAGTCCGTTCACGGCCTTGCTGATGCGCCCCCACGACAGTGGCGGGTCGGCGTTCGGATACTTCCCGCTGCCATCCCCCCGCCAGCCTTGGGTGGCGGCGAGGGCATGGGCGGACGCAAGCCATGCGAGAAACCCAAGTACACCGGCCAGAGAACGGGAGCCTAAGATGGCCCGTGCCTTGGTCTCTTGCTCCCGAAGGGAGCGCAGTGGGTAGCCGGCGGCTTCAGCCGCCGGACTCGGGCGCGACAACCACCGAAGTCCCGAAGGGACGGCAGAAATGGAGGCATGACCGCCTCCCCGCGGGGATCTGCCGTCCCTTCGGGACTGGGCCGCGGGTGCGCCCTGTTCCGGCGGCTGAAGCCGCCGGCTACCCACTATAGTCCCTTCGGGACTCAAGAGAGCGCTTGCGCGGATCTGTTTGTCTCCTTTGTCGCGGGGCGGTGCACTAAGGCGCATTGGGGCGGAGGAAGGCACGGATGAACTCGACTTCCTGCGGGTCGTAGGGGGTGAGGTCGCGGCGGAAGAGGTCGTGGTGCCAGAGCTTGGGCTCGGGGCCGCCCTTCTTCGAGCCCCAGGGCAGGTGCGTCTGGGTCTTCCCGTTCACCAGGCCCCAGTTGTAGCAGGCGACCTTCTCCTGTTTGAAGAAGGGGAGATGGGTCTTGGGCAGGCTGCCCATGCCGCGGGCCATCCACTCGGTGCAGAGGAGAGGCCGCCCGTGCTTGCGAAGGTTGGCGACTATGCCCTTCACGGCATCGAGGTTGCCGTAGTTGTGGAAGCTCACGACATCCGATAGCTCCAACTGAGCCTTGTTGAGGTCGGTGAGGGCGCCGTTCCAGACGCCGATGGTGAGTGGCTGGCTGGGCTTGGCCTTGCGCGCCCAGGCGAAGCAGGCCACGACGAGCGGCAGGCTCTTGTTGCCCATCCCGCTGGCGCCCGGCTCGTTGTAGAGGTCCCAGGCCACCACCCGTTTGTCGGCTGCGAACTGCCCCACGATGTCCGCCACGTACTTTTCCAGGTCTGGCCAGGCCGCCTTGTCGGCGACCGGCCCGTGGCCGGGGCTAGGGGTCCAGGCGGAGTTGTGGACGCCTGGCACGGGCTCGTCCTGCTTGCCGAGGTAGGGCTGCTTGCCGGCGAAGGCGCAGTCGTCGAAGAGCACGGGCATCGTCGTGAGGCCCCGCTTGTCCGCGATGGCCACGAACTCCCCGAGCCGCTTCCTCAGCCCCTCGGGGTCGTGCTTCCATACCAGGTACTGGATGAAGACCCGCGTGGAGTTGAAGCCGGTCTCCCCCGCGAGGGCCAGTTCGCGGTCAATCGTCGCCGCGTCGAAGCTCTCCGCCTGCCACATCTCGGTCGTGTTGGCGGCGTTGCTCGGCACGTAGTTGAAGCCGACGAGCCAGGGCTGCTTCTCATACCACCCTCCCGCCCGCTCAACCGGCCATCGCCCGGCCGCCTCCTCCGCCGCAGACACCGTAGCGACGAAGGCGACCATGAGGAGCAGCAACGCTGTAAGACAACTGCCCATCGCAATTCGCCCCTTTAGTCAGGCCGATAGGAATTGCGCAACGCGGAGATGGAATGTGCCCAAGCTCACTTCGCGCCGTCTCTGGCAACACGTGTTGCCTTGCCCGAGACCAAGCGGAAGAGAGCTCGGTGCCAAAGGACGTCAGCATCCCAGGCTCCCAGGTACGGCCGTCGCTTGTCGGGGATGTCCCAGCCGCGAAGTGATGTTTGGGCTCCCTCCCAATCAAGGGTAAGTCTCTCATCCACGGTCTGCTCCGGCCGCACACTCACAACCATACGGTGCCGGCGCCCGGGAACGAGCGGGTTCCTCTTGCTCGTCGAGGGATTCTCCCCCGAACTGCGTCCGTCAACCCACGAGAGGCCGTGGCCACCGGACGATGAGATGACGTTGACCCACTGGGAGCCAACCGGGATGACAGGGTTGAGATTGCCCTTGTCGGGTAGGACAAACTCGATCAGCAGTTCATAGGCTCCCTCGATGCGGATTGGGAGCGCCAGCCACTTCCCGCCGCCCCCGGGCCGACTGACCAATGCGCCGGCCGCTCGCTTCCAGCCGGGCGCGTCTCCGTCCTTGTCGGGATCGGCCCACCGGAGCACGTCGCACCATTGGCCTTGGGGAACCTCCTGGCCGGGAAGGACATCAAGAGCAGCGAGGCGCGGGCCGGGTCTCTGGATCGCGGCAATGTCCTTGAGCCGCTTCTCGAGCTTCGCTCTTGTCAGGCCCACAACGCCTGGGAGCGCCTTCTCGTACCAATGCCCGGCGCGGAGCCTCCAGGTGTCTCTCTCGTGGGCGTCGCGCGCGTCGGAAAGGGCCCACCAGGCGTCGCCCAGGGCCATCTGGTCCGCCGCTGCGTCGACACCCTTGAGGTCCTTCTCCGCCAGAGCCTTGAGCTCTGGGTCACTAACCTTGGCGAGGAGTGGAAGCCCCTGGACCCAGTCCCCTTTGGCCCCGCAGAGGTGGCGACCAACCCGAAGGCTTGCGCCCGCGTCGGTCGGCGTCTTCTCGAGGGTTGCCATGGCCGCCTTCACCGCAGCGAATTCCCGGGCGAGGGCCGCGATCTGCTGATTGCGGGCAGCGACCCGCCGCGCGGCACCGGCATCGCGGCTCCGCTGCGCCGCGGCATAGGCCAACTCGCCCAGCCGGGCGGCTGCATCGTAGCTGTCCGCTGCCACAGCGTCCTCTGCTATGGCCGATGCCTGGGCCGCGACCATAAGAAGCTGCTCCGCCGTCGCGGCCGCCTTGCTGGCGGTCCTGAGCGCATCCTCCTTCAAGGCGAAGGCGTCCACGTCGAAAATGCCGGCCATCTCTTCCACTGCGGCGAGGGGGGCCTCGGCATCGCCAGCCTTGGCAGCTATGTCACGAGCAGTGCGCAGCAGAACGAAGCATCCGGCGGGGTCGCTTGTGCTCTTGGCTGCTTGGTCAATCATCTTCCGCGTCAGGGCCAGCACCTGGGCTGTGGTCTTCGCCGCCTCATATTCCTTCTTGTAGAGCTCCCGCACCAGCTTCATCGCCTCTTCCTGTGCCGTGTCAGAGGGCACGGGCAGCCTATGGGCTGCACCCTCGCCGGCCCAAGCGAAACCGTAGGCAGCGATCACACCGAGGGCAGCGACGACAAGCGCGAGGCATCGCTTCGCGGAGGCCAAGCCGCAGAAGGAGAACAGAGCGATCACGACATCACCCTGTGGGAATCCGCCCATGTCTCGCCTCCTTTCGGAGTGGCCAGCGCGACCCGGATTGCCCCCCTCTCATAGCCTCCACGGCTCGCGGTAGGGGCGCTGGAGGAGGCGGTTGGCCTCCGGGTCGTCGGGGAAGAGCTGGCGCACGGGGTCCCAACGGAGCTTGCGGCCCATCTGCCAGGCGATGTTGCCGAGATGGCTCCAACTCGTCACGCGGTGGCCGATCTCCACGTCGTAGACGGGCCGCTTGCGCGACACGATGCACTCCAGCCAGTTGCCGAAGTGGTCGTTGCTCTCGTAGAGGCGGAGTTCGCCCGAGCGGGTCGGCGAGAGGTCGGCCTCGCCCTTCACGAGCGTGGGGCGGAAGAAGCCGTCAATGGTCGCCTGCGGGCCGATGAACTGGGTGTTCAGCCCGCCGCCGCCCGGCTGGTCCCAGGTCATGACCCAGCGCGGGTCCTCGAACTCGTAGCGGACCGAGAACTCGACGGGCACGTCGTACATGCTGTCGGGGTCCAGCTTGCCCGTGGCCTCGATGGCGACTGGGCCGGTCGCGTCGGCGCCCATCGCCCAGGAGACGACGCCCATCATGTGGGTGCCGTTGTCGGTGATGAAGCCGCCCGCGTAGTCCATCCAGAAGCGGAAGTTGAACATGCAGCGGTTGGGGTGGTATGGCGCCCAGGGGGCGGGGCCGAGCCAGAGGTCCCAATCGAGGTCGGCGGGGGGCGGGCTGCCGGGTGCGACCCTGGCCTTCGGGCAGCAGCCGTGGGAGAGGTGCACCTCCTCGATCTTGCCGAAGCGCCCGTTGCGCACCCACTCGCAGAACTGGCGGATGTGGCCCATCGAGCGGTACTGGGAGCCCATCTGGACGACGCGGGCGTGGCGGCGTGCGGCGGCGACCATCGCCTGGCCGTCGGCGATCGTGCGGCAGAGCGGCTTCTCGCAATAGACGTCCTTCCCGCTCTGGCAGGCCATGACGGTGATGAGCGCGTGCCAGTGGTCGGGCGTGCCGGTGGCGACGGCGTCAATGTCCGTGCGGTCGAGAATCTGGCGGAAGTCGGCCACGGCGTCGCAGCTCCCCCCGATGGCCTTCTGGGCGCGGGCGGCGTGGGGCTGATAGACATCGCACACGGCGGCCACCTTGCAGCGGGGGTAGCCGTTGATGCCCAGGAGCGCCATGCCGCGTCCGCCGGTGCCGATGACGCCGGCCTGGATGCGGTCGCTTGCTGGCGCCTTCCCCTCCGCGCCGAGCGCGCCGCTTGTGAGGAAGTACGGCGCCGCCGCGCCCGCCGACACGCCCGATAGGAACCGCCTGCGCGAGACGCCGCGCTGCGCCATTGCTGAATCTCCTTGCAGCAACAAGGGGCAGGCTAACCGCTCCCAGGATACTCCGGCGACGCGGCGCGATCAAGGCACGTGGGGCGCGGACTGGGCTTTACCATACGAGCCTCTCAGGCTCCAGAGAAGATCCGTGCACCTACAGCTTCAGCTCGCACCCAGCCGCAGGCAGACGCTCACGGCCCGAGGCGGCCGGCGAGGAGAGCCGCGAAGAAGGCATCGAAGTCCGAGTGAGGCGTCGGCCCGATGCCGCACGTCTCGTGGTCGAACCTGAAGACCGTTCCGCGGCTCCGCCGGGCGAAGAGGTACTCGTTGCCATATGGGTCGGCATAGAAGGGCAGATACGCCTCGAGTTGCTCTGGCGACGCCTCGGCGAGCCGGCCGGCCACCCTCAGCCACATGCGAATGTAGTCGAGCTCCCCTTCAAAGCCTTGCACGCCGGCGCCCGCGCGCGGGCCGAGGACGCCCTCGTGCATGTGCAGCCCGCTGTGGGCGACGTGGTCGAAGACCGCGAGCAAACGACGGTAGCTGTCGGGCAGCCGCGTGGCATACCGTGCTTCCGCCTGCGCGATGCCCTCCTCGCCCTGCGAGAACCGAAGCCCGAGCCACCCCTCCCACTCGGGGAACCGCTTCGTGCCTGGCTTCGCGTGGAACATCAGATACCACCAGTTGCGCCCGGCCGCGAGGTCGCCGGCAGATGGGCCGACGATGCCCGCGGGGGCGACCTCGCCATCGAGGGCCATCAGCAGTTGGCGGAGCGCGGAGCTCCGCTGCGCGTGACCCTCCGGGTCCAGCATCCGAGCGCCCCGATCCGGAAAGCCGCGCAGGAACGCCACAACCTCTTCGGGGACAGGTCTGCCCAGCGCCCTCTCGGCCTCTGCAAGCTCCGCGTCGCTCGCGCGCATCACGAGCCCGGTGCTCTCAATGGCGCGCGCGAGGCGTCGGATGCCGTACGGGTCGTCCGCGCCGCGTCGTCTTGGCCAACCGAACATGTCTGCGCTCCTTCAGCACGGCGGCAACCACTGCTCAGGATAGCTCTCTGGCGGGCCGTCGTGAAAGAGACTCCAGGAGTCTTTTTCAATGTGGTGCCAGGAGCGTTCAGGCTCTTGGCAGGAGGCCGAGGCCGGGACGGTGCGGGAGGATGAGGCGGCCGTGGGGGTCGAGGGCCACGCCGTCGTAGGGGTCGTTGGTGATGAGGAGGTGGCCGTCGAGGTCGGCGTAGTCCACGAGGGGGCTGAGGTGTGCGGCTGCGGTGATGGCGACCGAGCTCTCGATGAAGCAGCCGAGCATGACCTTGAGGCCCAGGGAGCGTGCCAGCTCGATCATGCGCCTGGCCTCGTGAAGCCCCCCGCACTTCATCAGCTTGATGTTGATGCCGTCGGCGGCGCCGGCAAGGGGCGGGATGTCGCCGCTCGCCGTCACGCTCTCGTCCACGATGATGGGCGTGGCGACGGCCTGGCGGACGCGTCGGAGGCCGTCGGGGTCGCCGGGCGGGATGGGCTGCTCGATGAACTCGATGCCGAACGGCTCGATGGCGCGGATGTTGCGAATCGCCTCCTCGACGGTCCAGGCGGCGTTGGCGTCAACCCGCAGCGGCTTGTCGGTGACGGCGCGGATGCCCTCCAGGATTTCGAGGTCGCGTCCCGTGCCGACCTTTATCTTCAGGAGCGGGTAGCGTTCGGCCTCGCGCACCTTCTCCTGCATCACGGGCACTGGTGCGATGCCGATGGTGAACGAGGTGACGGGCGCCTTGGCTGGGTCGGCCCCGAAGAGCTCCCAGAGCGGCTTGCCGAGCCTCTGGCCCACGAGGTCGTGGAAGGCGATGTCGAGCGCCCCCACCGCGCCGAGGATGCTCTTGACCTCGGGGGGGAGGGAATTGAGGAGATTGCTGATTGCTGATTGCTGATTGCTGATTGACTGGAGCGGCTCGGCGAGCTCAGGGTGTGCTGAAAGCCAGTGGCAGAAGAAGTCGAGGGCGGAGTGGACGCGGTGGTGGTCTTCGCCGTGGTAGTCGTTTGGGTGTGCCTCGCCGATGCCTGTGAGGCCGCCGTGCTCGACAGTGACCAGGACGTTCTCGGCGAGGTCTGTGGCCGACCGCGCGATGCGGAAGGTGTGGCGAAGCGTCAGCTCGTAGTCGCGACAGGTGGCGATCATGTGGCCGCGGCCCCTTGGGGGTCAATGGAACTCGCCGGCCCAGAGCCGGTCGAGGAAGTGGGCGAAGGGGAGCACTTCCACGCCGTCGGCGCGGCGCGGGCGCGGCTCGAGGCTCACGCACAGGAGACGCCTCAGCGTGCCCTCCTCAGCCAGGGCGCGCAGCGGCTTCAGGTCGTTGGCCGAAACGGACTCTTTCGCCTTGACCTCGACGGCCGTGTGGTCGCCGAGGATGAAGTCGACCTCGAAGCCGGACGTGGAGCGCCAGTGGCTCAGCGGCTCGCCGCCCGCGTAGTCGCGGTGAGCGGCCAGCTCGTGCAGCAGCCAGGTCTCGAAGGCCGGGCCGAACTCGGGCGTGCCCGGCCGCACCGCGCGGCCCTGAAGGGCCGCCACGACCCCAACGTCGAAGAAGTAGTACTTCGAGGCGGCGATGGGCTTCCGCCTGCGCGAGGCGCGCCACGCCGGAAGCTCCTCCACGACCAACGTGTCCTTCAGGATCTCGAAGTACTCATACACCGTCGTGCGGGGCACCTGGGCGTCGCTGGCGACGTTCGTGAAGTTCACCACCGTGGCGTTGCACAGTGCGGCGATGCGCAGGAAGCGGCTGAACGCGGGCGCGTTGCGGGCCGCTCCCTCCGCCACGATCTCCTGTTGGAGGTAGGCCCCCGCGTAGGCCTCGAGGTCGGCCTGCGGCTCGTCCGAGAAGTAGACCGCGGGCAGCAGCCCGCGCGCGATTGCCCGCCGCAGGTCGAAGTGGGGGCCGAGCTCCTTGCGGATGAGCGGGCGGAGGAACCTGGTGCGGGCGCGTCCCCCCAACAGGTTCACGCCCCCACGCCGAAGGCTCCGAGCGCTCGAACCCGTCAGGAGGAACCGGACCCGCCGCCCCTCGATCAGGCGGTGGACCTCGTTCAGGAGAAGGGGCAGCCGCTGCACCTCGTCAATGACCACCACGGAATCGTCGGGGCCGAGCTCCTGCCCGATCCTGCCTGGATTCTGGCTCAGCGCGAGGAACACCGCGGTGTCCAGGAGATCGTAGGTCCGCACACCCTTGAGGCAGTGCGCGATGAGAAAGGTCTTGCCCGTCTGCCGCGGGCCGAAGAGGAAGTGCGATTTCTTCGCCACGAGCGCGGCGAGGTCGAGCACGCGCGGGATCACTGGGGTGTCAGAGGCCGAGGCACGCACTGTCGCTCTCCTCGTCATCTATCATGTCAAATGACGACGGAGTTGTCAAATCGCACGAGGCCGGTGGGGGCTTGGACTTCACTCGACCCTTGGCCGGACCACCTCGGCGCGGGCCTGGGCCTCCACGTCCTCATACGCGCCGAAGAAGTCCGAGTTGCAGTCGAGCCAGAGCGTGATGCGGTGGAGCTCTCCGGGCGTGAGCTTCACGTCGTAATGGCCTTTGGCCAGAAGCGGCAGGAGCTTCGAGGCGAGCGCGCCGAACCTGCCCGGCACGGTTCGCGGCGAGGTGAAGCCGTCGTAGCCGGGGTTGAACTTCGCCCCGTGGTGGAACGCGAATGCATAGAGGTTGCGGTAAGAGGCGTACCAGCGGTAGGGGTCCTTCTGCCAGTCGCCCACGCGGAGATCGATCACCTTTGGCTTGGCGGCCTCCTTGACGTGGCAGGCGACGCAGTGCCTGTCGAGCACGGGCTGGACGAGACGCGGGAAGCTGAAGGGGTTGGAGCCCTCCACGTCGGGCGCAATCTCCGACGGGGCGCGGGCGAAGGCGAGCCGCAGCGTGCCCGCACGGGAGCCGGCCGAGCGCTCCCGCCTGTTGTGGCACCCGGAGCAGACGAGCTTCTCGTCGCCGTGGGCGTAGGTGGAGCTGCGCATGGACTGCACGGCGAGGCCGCGCTCGTCGAGGGCTTGGAAGAGGACTCCCTTGCCCGGCGGCAGCAGGAAGCACGCGGAGCCATCCTCCTCCACCGGCACGGTGCCGAGGACGGCGCGGGCGCCAGTCTCGCACCCGTAGCCGATCTGCGGCTCGTGGTGGTGCGGCGTGCTCTTGGGGAGGACGTGGACGATGCGGAGAGCCTTGATCTTCGTGCCCTGCGGGTAGGGGAGGAGGCTGTCGTAGACGTCGAGGACGCCCACGATGGCCTTCTCGCGCGCCCCTTCGCTCTGGGGGTCGAGGGGGTGCTCGTCGCCGGGCTGCTTGTAGATGGGGTTGGCGACGAGGCGGGCCGGCTCGCCCGAGGCGGGAATCAGCGGCGGAGCGGGCCGCGCCTTGAGCGGCACCGGCCCCAGGCAGGCGATGGCCGGGTCCCAATAGAGCAGCTCGCGATTCCCGAAGGCGTCGAGGAGGTAGATGCCGTACTTCCCGCCGCCGCGGTCGAGGACGCACAGGTGGTAGTTCTCGCTGAGGGGCCAGGCGGTGCCGTAGGCCTGGGCGCCGCGCTCGCCGGTCTCCACGAAGCCCATCTCGGGCGTAAGGCGCTTCAGCGGCCCCATCGCATCGTCGTCGGGCACGCGCGGGTCAATGGTGATGAGCGAGCCGAATGCCTGGCCGTGGTGTGGGGCGGCGGTTGCCACGTAGCGTGGCGAGCCGGGGATGGCGCGGACGCTCAGCTCCATGTCGGGGTTGTCGTCGTGCCTGGCCTTGAAATTGCCGTTCAGGGCGCGGGCGTCGCGCCCGTCGGGCGTCGTTATCCAGGCGTGGTGGGCCTGGTTGTGGCCGCGGTCAACGTAGTCCCAGCGCGAGTAGACGATCATCCCTTCGTTGTTGAGGCTTGGGTGCCACTCGTTGGCCTCGTGGTAGCTCAGGCGCATCATGCCGTCGCCGTCGGCGTCCATCGCGTGGAGGGTGTAGAGCGGCACCTGGCGCGGGTGGCAGCGACCGAAGGCGCCGCGCCGCTCGGAAATGAACACGATGCGATCGTCGGCGAGCCAGCTCGGGTGAAGGTCGTTCCACCCGCCGTCGGTCAGTTGCCTCAAGTGTGAGCCGTCGGCGCCGACGCTGAAGACGTGATAGGAGCGCTCGGGGCTCCAGCGGTCGGACTTCGGCGCGCTCAGGCCGCACTCGGTGTATGAGAAGATGATGGTGCGCGCATCGAAGGAGAGCGCGGGCTGAAGGAACGAGCCGCCGGCTAGCCTTCGGCCCTTCAGCCTGCCCGATTCCACAACCGCATCCGCCAAGAGGTCCCGCACGCGCGGCTCGGCGCCGAAGGCATCCTCGAGCGCGAATATCCCGCCGCCGGGCGCAGCGGTCCAGCCGAAGTACTGGTCGCACATGTGGTCAACCCGCGAGCGGTGGTGCTTGGCGAAGAGGATGGCCGTGAAGTCAAGGAGCGGGTTGGCGAATGCGATCTTCCGCCGGAGCGCGCACGCCTCGTGGTAGAGAGCGAGGCGCGCCTCGGCGTAGCCGACGGCCACCGGCGCTGCCCTGGCCACGAGCACGTCGAGCTCGGCGGCAAGCGGCTTGAGGCCGTCGGCAGGAGTGTAGCGCTGCAGGTCCGCCAGGAGCGCCCGCGTGCGCCGCAGCACGATGTCCGTTGGGTCGCGGTCCTTCTCTGTCACCAGCGCCTCGGCGTTGAACGCCTGGGGAGCGACCCGCTTGAACCAGTCGAGGCGCTTGAGGTCCTTGGCGAGCTGCTCGTGCTGGGCGCGGCACTCGGCCTGGAGCAGTTCAGGGAAGGGCTTCTCGGGCGAGGCGGCGAGCGCCGCCGCGCACAGCAGCCCTGCTGACAGTGCCCTCGCTATCCCGATTCGCATGTTGCGCTCCGGCCCGGCCATCGCCTGCATTCTAGCCTGACACGGTGTCCGGCGCAATAGCGGGGCGAGCGCCTCCAACCTGCGGGTGTGTCCCCAACGGCTGGTGAGCGACCAGGGAGAGGGTGCGCCCTACTTCTTGGCGGGCCCCATGCGCGCGTTGTGGGCCGCCTCCATAGCCTTCAGGATGTCCTCGACCTTGGGGTAGCCCTTGGTGCCGACCTTCGGGCGGACGAAGTTGACGGAGAACACCCTGGCCGTGTCGAACTGTATCATCTTCTTCAACTCGTCAGCCGAGGGAAATTCCTCCTTTGTCATGTCCACAAGCCAGGCGTCGCCCTTCTTGACCAGGCCGATCACGTTGCCGTTGGCGAGGCGGGCGGTCGCCTTGTCGCCCTCGGCATCGATCTTCGTGCTGGCCTCGAGCGCCTTGCGGTCGAACGGCTTGGTCTCGACGCCCTTGAAGTGCCCCTCGAGGGCCTCCTCGCCATAGGCGGCGGCCATCTCCCGCCGCAGGATGAACAGGGCCGCGCTGCTCATCGCGCCCATGGCAACGAGTTCCTTCGCCTCCTCGGGCGCGGCGAAGCTGCTCAGGCAGAGCGCCTTGTCGCCCGTGTACGTCGCCTCGTTGAAGTTCAGCCAGGCCTCCATCGGCGTCTTTGCCGCCACGGCGGTTCCCCCTTCGCCAATGGGCGCGAACGTCCTCTCCGGCGTCGGCTCGGCGGCCTTTCCCTTCGCCCCGCCCTCCTCGCCGCCGCAGCCAACGAGGAGTGCAGAGAGCCCCAGCAGCAACGCCGCCCCGACCCCTAGCGCCTTCGACATCTCCTCCTCTCCTCTCTGGCTCCTCCCTGGGCTACGAACGAACACGCTGCCTGCACGCCGCCATGCCGTTGCCCCGGCGTCTACCGATCGGCAGCGGCCTGGCGCAACTCGTCCGGGAGGACCGCCGGGTCCAGCCCCGCCGCTTTGCACAGGCCCAGCGCCCGCGCGGGACTGGCCGTGTTCCACGGTCCGTAGTAGCTTGCCATTGCGACGATGAACCCGCCAAGCGCGACCCAGAGGAAGCCGGGGTACATTGCAGCCGCCTCCGGGTCGCTGCCGGACATGAGCCACAGCATCCCCCCCAGGAATCCGCACACCACGGCCAGCCAGAACCCCCAGCCTCTCAGGTAGCCGAGCAGCACCGACTTCCCGCTCATCGGGATCCGGATGCGGATTTCCTTCTCGGCCGGGGCGTTGGCAGCCTCCGGGGCAGCGGCAGGCGCCTCCTGCGTGCCCTCGGCGGGCGGCGTGACCTCGGAGGCATCCTCCGGCGGGCGTTGGTCGAAGATCACGCAACTGCGCACGGGCAGCAACGGGAAGTACATTATGTGGAAGAACTCCGTCGCGACGCTGAACCGCTTTGGAACAACGTCCACCTGCCCACACGTGGAGATGCCCCAGAAGATCACCATGTCGCGGCCCCCCATGCGCTGGGTAAGCTCCCCTTAGGGCATCATTGTAACCCGCGGCCGGCGCGTCTGCAACCCTGAACTCACAGGATCGCCTCAATCGCCTCGGCCAGCTTCTCGGGGCCGAAGCGAACAACGTCCGTGGCGGGCAGGCCCGTCTCGGCCTCGGCACGGGCGACGGCCTCGCGCGCCGCCGCGTCGGACAGGTCCACGCAGTTCAGGGCAATGCCGATGACCTTCGAGGGGAAGAGCGGGGCCATCATCCGCTCGTAGAGCTCGATGAACTCGGGCAGGGGCAGGATGGGCACCTCGGGGTGGTGGCGAAGGTGCTTGCGGCTCGGCTGGTGGCAGAAGACCATGCCGTGCGGCGCGCAGCCGTGCATCAGCCCCAGCGTCACGCCCGAATAGGCGGGCTCGATGAGCGTGCCCTGGCCCTCGACGATGAGGGCCTCGTGGTGCTTGTTCTCGACCAGCATCATCTCGACGGCGCCGGGCACGAAGTCCGAGATCACGCGGTCAACGGCGATGCCATAGCCGCTGATCATGATGCCGGTCTGGCCCGTGGCGATGAAGCGGGCGTCGCGGCCGCGGCGGGCGAGGGCCTCGGCAAGCTCCACGGCCACGAGCATCTTGCCGATGGCGCAGTCGGCGCCCACGGTGAGGATGCGCTTGCAGGGCAGCGTGCGGGCGATGTTGGCGCCCAGCGGGATGCCGTCGGGCGGCCGCCGCACGTCGTGGATGGTTACGCCGTGCCTGAGCGCCAGGGGGCCGAGATGGGGGTCGTCGGCCAGCATCAGATGGAGGCCGCTGATGAGGTCGAGGCGGTGCTCGATGGCCTCGACGAGGATCTGGCGCCAGTCGTCCGGCAGCCCGCCGCCCGCGGGCGCGATGCCGATCAGCAGCGAACGGGGCTGGTAGGCCATCGCCTCTGCGATTGAACTGACAATCGGGATGCCGCGGCCCACGCCCACGATGTCGGCCGGGTCGCGCCCCGCGTAGGTGCGGTCGAGGATCGCCACCACGTCCTGTGGGCGGTAGCGCAGGATACACGTCGCGGTCTTCGAGGTGAACACCCCCAGGTGGCCATCGGTCAGCAGCAGCACACGGCGGTTCTCGAGCATGGGGCTCGCCTCAACGCTCCGGGGGCAAGCGCGTGGGACCTGTGGGACCGGTAGGACTTGTGAGACAGGCGGGAGGGCGGCCCCACGCGTCGCACGGGTCCCACCGGTCCCGCAGGTCCCACGGGCGCGGCTCAACGCTGCCCCTCGCCTCTCAACCGCTCGAGCAGGCAGCGGGCGGCGGCCTCGATGTCGGCGGCCGCGAGCATCCCCGAACTCACGGCAACGCGCTCGCAGCCGGCGGCGGCCAGCTCGGCCACGGTGTCGAGCGTGATCCCACCGATGGCGAAGACGGGGATGCGGACGGCTCCTGCGACCTGGGCGTAGCGGGCGGGGCCGATGACCTCGCGGTCAGGCTTGGTGGGGCTGGGGAAGATGGCGCCGCAGCCGAGGTAGTCGGCGCCCTCGGCCTCGAGCCGCTGGGCGAGTGCAACGGTGTTGGCCGTGCCGCCAATAAGCTTGTCGGGGCCAAGGAGTCGGCGGGCGGCGCGGACGGGCAGGTCGTCGGCGCCCACGTGCACGCCGTCGGCGTCGCACAGGAGGGCGATGTCGGGCCGGTCGTTGATGATGAGCAACGCGTCGTGTTCGCGCGTGGCCTCGCGGAGGCTGCGGGCGATGGCGAGGGCCTCGTGGTCGGGGGCATGCTTGTGGCGGAGCTGAAGTATGTCGGCCCCGCCGCGGAGAGCGGCGCGGCCGGCGGCGGCGAGGTCAATCTCGCGGCCCTCGACGGGGCCGAGGATGACGTAGAGGCGGGCCTGGGCCAGGCGGCCACGGGGGAGCTTGAAGAGCTGGAGCTCGAGTTCGTAGGCGGCGTAGCGGATGGCCTGGATGCCGCGGGCGGCCTCGGCATTGAGGGTCTTGCCGTATTCCTCGAGGCAGCGGAGGGCCTCTTCGAGGCGCTTGAGGGCGGCCTTTGCCACGTCGGCGACCGAGGCGCGGCGCATCTCGGCGGGGGCCGAGAGCGCGGTCCCCACGTCGCCGGACGTGTCGCGGACCGCGAGAACCGCTTCTGCGGAGATGCCGAAGGCGTCGAGCCGCTCGCGGAGCTGGTGGCGGAGGCCCTTCAGCGCGTCGGCCAGGCGGGCCGAGTCGAGGGCGAACCGGGCGTAATCCTCGGCCACGCGGAGCGCCTCGCGCGCACGGTTGGCATTGGCATCGAGGATTCGCAGGACTGCTGGCTCTGCCATGCCAAAGATGGTAGCAGAAGGGCGCCGGGCGCGCAAGCGGGCCGCAATGCATCAGTTGCGGGGGAACGCATCGCTCCCCGGTCTGTAGTGCGGCCTTCAGGCCGTACTGGTGCGGGTTAAAGCCCGCACTACGAACACTGGCCACATGCCGCCCGCGAATTGCGCTTGACAGACGGCCCGGCGCCCTCTACAGTCACCCTACCTGTGAATCTGGGCCAGAGGCAGGATGGCCGCGATGCGCGCATGTCTGTGCCAAATCGCGATCGTGTGTGCCCTTGTCGCGGGAGCTGCGTGGGCGGTGCCCGTGACGTGGGACGCCGATCTGGGCACAGGCGGCCTCCAGGACGGCGGAGGAACCTGGAACACCACGGCGGCCAACTGGTGGACCGGGTCGGGATACAAGACCTGGAGCAATGCGCCCGCTGACAGCGCGACGTTCGGGGTCGGCGGCCCAGCTTCGGGCGCTGTGACGCTGGCGGAGCCCATCACCACGGCTGGCATCACGTTCAACGCCCCCGCCAACTACACGCTCGGCGGCAACACCCTCACCTTGTCGGGCTCGCCGATCATCGCCGCCAACGTGGACGCCGCGATCAACTCGATCCTGGCGGGCACGGGCTTCACCAAGACGGGCGCCGGCACCCTTACCCTCGGCGGCGCCAACACATACGCCGGACCGACGATCATCAGCGAGGGCACGCTCAAGATGGGCGGCGCCGCCCCCACCCCCGTCCAGGCCTACAGCATCAGCCAGACGGCGAACCAGAACCACGTCGGCTCGCTCGGCTACGACTTCCAGGTCAATGCCGGCAAGACCGTCACGATCACTCAGCTCGGCTCCTACGACTCCGGCGGCGACGGCCTGGGCACGAGCCACACCGTGCGCATCTACAGCCTGGGTGGGGGAACCATCTACGCCGAGGCCACCATCCCCGCTGGCCTCGTCGCCCCGCTTTCCGCGGGCTACCGCTTCGTCCCCCTCGCCAGCCCCGTGTCGCTCGGCCCCGGCAGCTACAGCATCGCCCTGTTGAACAGCGGCGGCCCCGACCAGAACTACAACAGTTGGGGCGCGGCGATGGCCGGGCCGGTCAACGGCGGGCTGAACGGCGAGTTGACCTTCATCGGCTCCAGCCGCTGGGGCTCCACCAACGCCTATCCGGGGAACAACGATGGCGGTCCGGCCTACCGCTACGGCGCGGCCAGCATGATGTTCCAGAGCTCGGCTGCGGGCAGCCTCCCGGCCGCGACCGCGCTCGAAATCGCCGCCGGCGCGGCCTTCGACCTCAATGCCTCCTCCCAATCCGTCGCCTCCCTCGCCGACGGCGGTGGGGGCGGCGGAGCCGTCATCAACAGCGCCGCAGTCGGCGGAGCCGTCCTCAGCCTCGGCGCAGCCGCAGGCGTCACCACCTTCAGCGGCACCATCAGCGATGGCGGGCCGGCCAACGCCGTCTCGCTCGTCAAGTCGGGCGGGGCCGCCCAGGTTCTCGCGGGCAACAACAGTCACAGCGGCTCCACGACTATCAGCGGGGGCGTCCTCCAGATCGGCAACGGCGGCGCGAGCGGCTCCCTCGGCTCCGGCCCCGTGCTCAACAACGCCTCCCTGGTCTTCAACCGAAGCAACACTCTCTCCGTCCCCAACGCCATCAGCGGCACGGGCAGCCTCACCCAGGCCGGCAGCGGCACGACGATCCTCACGGGCGCCAACTCCTACGCCGGCACGACTACGATCAGCAGCGGCGTCCTCCAGGTCGGCAACGGCGGCACCACGGGCACCCTCGGCACCGGCCCCGTCGTGGGCAACGCCTCGCTTGTCTTCAACCGCAGCGACGCCCTGGCCGTGCCGAACGTCATCAGCGGCACAGGCTCCCTCACGATGGCCGGCTCCGGCACGCTCACGCTCAACGGCGCCAACACCTATAATGGCCCCACCCTCATCAGCCAGGGCACGCTGAGACTGGGCACCGGCTCGCTGATCCAGGCCTACAGCACCTCGTTCAACCAGAACCAGAACCACACGGGCTCGCTCGGCTACGACTTCCGGGTCAACCCGGGCAAGTCCATCGCCATCACCCAGCTCGGCGCGTACGACTCCGACGCCAACGGCCTGCTCACAGGCCACACGGTGAACATCTACAGCGTTGGCGGCGGCACCCTGTACGCTACGGGGGCCATCCCCGCCGGGACCGCCGCTCCCTACACCAACGGCTATCGCTTCGTGTCCCTCGTCAGCCCCGTCACCCTCGGCCCGGGCGACTACAGCCTGTGTCTGATGAACATCGGCGGCGGCTTCGACCAGAACTACAACGCCGGAAGCGGGCTGGCAGGGACGCTGAACAGCGGGCTGGCCGGCGAGGTGACGTTCATCGGGCGGAGCCGCTGGAGCGGCACGGTGGGCGCCTATCCGGCGAACCTCGACGCGAGCATCTACCAGTACGGCGCCGCGAGCATGGTCTTCAAGGGCATGGATGTTGGGAGCCTGCCCGCCACCTCGCCCGTCCAGATCGCCAGCAGCGGCACCCTCGACCTCAACGGCCTCTCGCAGACCCTGGCGTCGCTCGCCGATGGCGGCGGCGGGGGCGGCGCCCTGGTCAACGGCAACCCGACTGCGCCCCTCACCTTGACCCTGAAGCCCACCGCCGGCTCGACCACCTTCGGCGGCTCGATCAGCGACGCGGGCGCCGCCAACGCCATCAGCCTCGTCAAGAACGGCCCCGGCACCCAGATCCTCTCAGGCGTCAACACTTACAGCGGCCCGACCACAGTGAACCAGGGCGCCCTGATCATCAATGGCAGCATCTCCAGCCCCGTCACCGTCACAGGCGGCTGGCTCGGCGGCTCCGGCACCATCGGCGGCAACGTGAACATCCAGGCCGCCGGCGGCGTCTCGGCCGGAACGTCCCCGGGGCACCTCCTCATCCTCGGCGGCTACACGCAGAGCGGCACCCTCCTCGCCGAACTGGGCGGAACGGGGCAGGGCACGCAATATGACTGGATCGAGGTCGCAGGCGCCGCCACCCTGGGCGGGACGATTGACATGGACTTCGTCAACTCCTTCACCGCCGCGCCGGGGATGTACTTCGACATCCTGACAGCCGCGGGCGGCATCACAAACACCGACCTCAGCGGCGTCACATTCGACTTCTCCGATGCCGGCTTCGGCTGGCCCTGGGTGCCCGAGATAGTGGCGCTCGGTGGCGGGGCCGAGGCCCTGCGGCTCAACGCCTCGCCCGAGCCGGCCTCGCTCATGCTCCTGGCTCTCGGCGGCCTCGCCCTCCTCCGCCGGCGCCGCACCCGCTGACATCCCCTCTCCCGCGCTTGACCCGTCCCCCGCGCCGTGATACGATCCGACTGTATGAGCGGGGAGGCCGACAGGAGGCCCGAGGGCGATGTCGCCAACGCCTGAACTGCGGCGCGAGCGCGAGGAGCAGGAGCGCGTGGTTAGCACCGTGCTGCGCTTCCTGCGCGCCCGCGCGAAGCTCAACGACATGGTCGCCGAGGGCGCCAGCAAGGGCGGCATCCCCTTCGACGAGATCAACTCCTTCGTCGAGAACCAGCTCTTCGAGTTGAAGGAGGAGTGCCACTGGCTCTTTCGGAGCCGGGAGCGCGCCGACGCGATGGGCGCCAGCTCGGCGATGCTCTTCGACATCCTGGTCGGCTCGCTCTTCCACCAGTGCATGAAGGTCAAGGAGAACTCCTACCAGGTCGAGCGCTATGCCCCGAAGTACGCCGCGCTCCGGAAGGCACATCAGCAGTCCGACGCGGCAAAGGAGGTCAAGACGTTCCTCGAGGAGGGGGAGCGGATCATCGCCCGCTCGCGCCGCATGCTCCGGCAGGAACTCGCCTACGCCATCGAGCTCTTCCACGAAGCCACCATCGTCCTTCGCCACGTCCTCGTCGAGCACCGCGACAACCCCCTCCTCGTCCGCGCGCTGCTCGACAACGCGAAGCTGCTCGACACGGTGTACGGTGCCGGCTCGCTCGATGCGTTGCTGCGCGAGATGTACGGTGGGAACACGGCCGCGGGTTACGTGTTGGCGGCCGGGAGCCTCCTCGAGGGCGGCTGGTTCGACCATGCGCGCGACCTGTGCAAGCAGGCCCGAAGGCTCGACCCGCGCAACCGCCAGGCCGCACAACTCCTCAACAAGCTCAACGTCGCGGCCCACGCCCACCTGAGCTGACCGCGTCACGCCCGCGCCACCGGGCTCAGGCGCGTGCGCAGCCCCACGTCGAACAGCGCGCTACAGCTCGGGCAGATGAGCCACACAGCCACCTCCTCGTCAGCCGCCCTCCCCGCACCCCGCGGCACCGGCCTGCGGAAGCTGATGTGGAAGCCGTTCTCGTAGCCGCACTGGGGGCACGAATGCTGCCAGGCCTCGACGCTCAATGCCCTCGCTTCAGGCACCGCAATCCTCCTCGCCACGCCCTGGCAAACCCTTTGCCTACACCCCCCGGGCCATGACACGCAAACGGCGGGCCAAGCGAGTCCCCAACCATAAGTGCTTGCGGCGCCAAGAGAAAGGAAGCCCCCCCACCCGAGCGTTCTACGTTTTCGTGCAGTGGGCAACGAATAGGGCTGGCCGACAAGATGGTCGAGTTGAGCTACGTGGTGAGCGTATCCCGCGGGACGGCCCGCATCGTCGAGCGATGGTGACCCCTTCGTGGGGGGCGCCTGGACTCTTGCGCCAATGCCTCCCTCAGAGCTTCGCCGTGCTCTGGGTCGGCGAGGGCGAAGTGGAGGAAGCTGCGGAAGTAGCTCTCGAAGTTCCCGATGTCGTGGCGGCGCTCGCCGGGCCGCATGCGGAGGCCGATGACGGGCTGGCCGTCGTCGAGGAGGAGGCGCAAGGCGTCGGTGAGCTGGATCTCGCCCCCCTTGCCGGGCTTCGTGCGGCGGAGGGCGTCGAAGATGCAGGGGCCGACGACATAGCGGCCGGCGATGGCGAGGCGGCTGGGGGCCTCGGCGGTGGAGGGCTTCTCAATGAGGCCGCGGATGCGGAAGGCGTCGCCGCCCGCGAGCGCCTCGCCCGGGTCGGCGATGCCGTAGTGCACCACGTCGTCGGCCGCCACCTCCTCGAACGCGATGGCCGCGGCGGCGCCCGCCGTCTCGAAGGCGTCTACGAGACGGCGGAGCACGGAGGGCGCGCCCGCGCTCTCGATGATCGAGTCGCCGAGGGCGATGACGAAGGGCTCGCCCTGCACGTAGCCCTCGGCGAGCGAGATGGCGTGGCCGAGGCCGAGTTGCTCGCTCTGCCGCGTGTAGAAGAACTCGAGGTTCGCGTCCTCGTAGGCCAGGGCGGCGAGGAGGCCGCTCTTCCGCTCATTCTCCAGGGCGCGGCGGAGCTCGGCGTCGCGGTCGAAGTGGTTCTCGATGGCCGTCTTGCTGCGGCCGGTGATGAAGAGGAGGCTGGTGAGGCCGGCCTGCTGAATCTCCTCGACGACGTATTGGACGACGGGCTTTCGGCCGACGGGCAGCATCTCCTTCGGCTGGCTCTTCGTGGCCGGCAGGAGGCGGGTGCCGAGGCCGGCGACTGGGACGACTGCTCTTGTGGTCGCCATGCGGGCAGGGTCCTGAAAGGCAGGGGACGAAGCGGCCAGTCGCCGGCCGTGCGCCGGCAACCGCCATTAGGAAACCCGAAACCGCCAGGAGAGTCAAGTCGGCGTGGCCCGTCGGGGATACTGCCTCCGAGCACGCGGGTGCGCTTGAGTAGCGGGTGGAGCCTGATTGCAGACGTGTACACGTGTGCAACTAGGCTCTGCGCGCCTGTCTGAGGCGGTGAATTGTCCTTTTTCTCATTCCGGTCCGCGCTGGGCGAAGGGACGCTGAGCGTGGGAACGAGAGGGGGCAGGCGGGTTGGGAGGCCAGCTCACGGGTCTGGCGCTGGGGCCTTGGGCTCCGGCGCCGGCACTGGCTGGAGCGCGGGCGCCTTGGGGGCCGGCGCGGGAGCAGGGGCCTTTGGCGCAGGCGCGGGGGCCGGCTCCGGCGCAGGGACTGGGGCTGGCACGGGGGCCGGGTCGGGAGCCGGCGCCTTCGGCGCAGGGGCTGGCGGGGCAGGGGCCTTCGGCGCGGGAGCAGGTGCGGGGACGGGCGCTGGCCCGGCCGCGGGGACCGGCGCCGCCGGCGCGTCGGCCGGCTCGAACCGGACGTTGTTGAAGAAGACCCACGCATTCGTCTGCTTGGTGTAGATGAGGAAGTAGAACTTGACGACGCGGTGCTTGTTCTGGACCGTCGTCTTGTGCCGCCACTGGGTCTCGGCGCTCTTGAAGCGGTCGCTCGTCAGGTCAATGGTGACCGGCTTTGGGGTGTTGCCCGTCGTCGCAACCATCACGGGCATGCTCTCGTAGAACTTCCACCCTGGGCTGGTGGTGAAGGCCACGCCGAGGGTGATGGACTGCTTGGCGAAGTTGTAGACGTCGAAGGTCAGCGTCGTCTTGTTCGTCAGGTCGAAGTCCTCCTCGAGCAGCACGCACGCCTTGTCCTGTTCGGCGCCGGCGAGGAAGACACGGACCATTTTGTCGTTTGTGCCCTGGGGGGGGCCGACGTTGATCTCGACGCTGCTGCCCCAGGCCTCGGTGGCCCAGCCGGCCCGTGCCTCGAGCCCCTCCTGGTCCTTCGCGGCCGGCGCCTCGGCGGGTGCGCCGGGGTTTTCGGGCTGCACGGGTTGCTCGCCGGGCTGCTCCGTGGGCGTCTCCTCGGGCTGCGCTGGGCGGACGGGGCGCGCGCCGGGCGCCGTCGGCGGGAGCGTGCTGTCAATCTTCACGTCCGCCACGGCGGGGGTCTCCGCCGTCGGGACGGCCTGGGCGGCCTTGCTGGCCGCGGCGCGGGCCTTCGCGGCAACGTCGGCGTTCTCGGGGTGGAGCTTCAGGTAGGCGGCGTAGCACTGGTTGGCCGCGGCCCAGTCCTCGCAGCGCTCGAGTTCGACCGCCAGGGGGAGGAGAAGGTCCTCGGGCACGTCCTTGCGGGCGAATGCCTCGCGGTAGGCGGTCGCCGCGTCCTTGGGCATTTCGAGCTGGGCGCACACGCGGCCCAGGTTGAAGAGCGCGCGGGGCGTATCGGTCCCCTGCTCCTTGAGCGAGGCCAGGCGCTCGGGGAAGTCTACCTTCATCGCCGTGACCCGCGCGCGGGCGACCACGATGTCGCCATAGGCCACGCGGACCAGGATGTCATTGTCCCGGATTTCGAGGATCTCGATCTTCTTGCCGGCCAGCTCCATCTTGTCGAGCAGGGCCACCGTGTCGCCGAGAGCGACCGAGGCTGCGAGTGCCACAAGGCTCAAACGGCTACGCATGCGAGCCATCCCCCAACACGGACGGGGTGGAACTGGGACTTGCTGCTGTGCTGTGGCTCATGATAGCCCTGTGGCCTCGGCAACGCAAGTGTTTTTTGGCCCGCGGCGTGCGCTTTCCTGCAAGGGAATGTAATCGGTTGTCACGGCGCGACCTTTGCCGATTCGGACACGGCCTGTTCAGGCAATCGTCCTCGTCGTCGTCCTCGTCCTCGAACGGTGTGCCCCAGCGGCCAGCAGACTCGACGACGACGACGAGGACGACGACGAGAACGATAGTCGGGCGCATCACGCCAATGTGTGCCCCCGAAGGGCGTCGAGCACCTCGCCCACGATGTAGAAGGAGCCGGTCACGCACACCAGGTCGTCGGCCTCGGCCCTGCTGCGGGCGAGGGCCAGCGCGTCACCAGGCTTGTCGCACGCGGCCGCCTCCACGGAGGACAGCGCCCGCGCGCGGCGCACCAGCTCGTCGGGCGGCGCCGCGCGGGGGTTCTGGCTGCGGGTGAACGCCACGAAGGACGCCTTCGGGAGCACCTCGCGCAGGAAGGCGTCAACGTCCTTGTCCATCGCCATCCCCATGACGAATAGGAGGCGGCGGAAGGCGAACTCGCTCGCGAGCGTGGCCATGAGCGTGCGGGCCGAATCCACGTTGTGCGCGCCGTCCACGATCACGCGGGGACGCTCGGCGATGGACTCGATGCGCGCCCGCCAGCGGACGGCGGCCAGGCCCTCGCGTGCGAGGGCAGGGGAGAGGGGCCACCCCGCCGCCTCGACGGCCTCCTCGGCCAGGGCTACGGCAACGGCGGCGTTGACCCGCTGGTGGGCGCCCACCAAGGGGACAGCAAGGTCGGGGTAGCGGCGGCGGGGCGTGGCAACCACGAACCGGCTCCCCGCGGTAAACTCGCTTGGAGTCCCGCCTTCAGGCGGTCCTTTCCTATCCAATCCGTCTAAAGGCGGGAGTCCGAGCGGGCCTGACACTGCGCCCGCCAGCGCAATCTCCTGCCCAACGAGGCGCAGGGGCGAGCTCAGGCTCCTCGCCCGCTGACGGATGGCGGCCAGGGCCTCGGCCTCCTGCGGCGCCACGACGGCGGGGACGCCCGGCTTCAGGATGCCCGCCTTCTCCGACGCAATGAGCGTCAGCGTGTCGCCCAACTTGTCGGTGTGATCGAACCCGATGCGGGTGATGGCGCACACGGCGGGCGCGGCCACCACATTCGTCGCGTCGAGCCGGCCGCCCAGGCCCACCTCGAGCACCGCGAAGTCCGTCCCCTGCTCCAGGAAGTCGGCGAACGCCATGGCCGTGAAAATCTCGAAAAAGGTCGGCGTATACTTGCCGCTGGTCTTCAGGCTCTCCTGGAGATACGGGTGCATGCGGTTCAGGTGGGCGAGGACCCGCTCCTGCGGAATCCACTCGCCGTTGAGCGCGATTCGCTCGCGGATGCACTCGACGTGGGGCGAGGTGTACAGCCCAACGCGGCCCCCCGCCCGCCCCAGGATGCAGGCCGTCATGACGGCGGTGGAGCCTTTGCCCTTCGTGCCCGCGATATGCACGACGCGGAGCTGCTTCTGCGGGTCGCCCAGGAAGGCGAGGAGCTGATTCATTCGTGCGAGGCCGAAGGCCGAGGTCGCCGCATCGCGCGGCTTCGCCATCCGCTCGTAGTCGGTGAAGCGGAAGAGGAACTGCATTGCCTCGTCGTAGGTCTGGAATGGCCCGCTCACGCCAGCCCTCGCAGGAAAGGGTCGAGTAGGGATTCTCGGGCGCGGCGGCACATTGTAGCGGCGTGGGCCGCGCGAGTCAACGAGGCGACACGGACAAACACGGACTGACACGGACACGAGGGAATCTGCTTCGTCCGTGTGTTTCCGTGCCTGTCCACGTTCGGCTCCCGCCCTAGCCATGGGCTACTTCGCCGGGGTGGATTGGAGCTTGTTGAGCAGGGCGTCGGCGCGGTCGGCGAAGGGGGAGCCTTCGTAGCGGGTGGCGAGAAGGGCGAGGAGGCGGCCGGCGTCGGAACGGCGGCCCTCGGCGATGGCTTTCTCGGCCTCGGAGAGCCGGGCTTCGGCGGCGTCGGCGAGCTTCCTGGCCACCTCCGCGGCCGCGAGGCAGGAGGGATCGGAGTCGGAGACGCCGGCAAGCTCGGAGTAGAGGGTGTGGGCCCGTCCGAGCTTGCCGGCTCGCTCGGCGGCACGGGCCGTGGCGAGGCGGGCCTTGAGTTGCTCGGGGCCAGCGACGCGGGCGAGGAGCCAGTCGCGGAGGACCGTGGAGTCCCGCTTCATCTGGTGGGCGAGGCCGGTGTACTCCTCGAAGGTCACTTTGGCGCCAGCCTTGGTGTAGAAGTCCACGGCTTTCTTGGCGTGGGGGAAGTTGGGGTCCTTGTCGCCGGCTCCGATGTAGATGGGCTTGCCTCGGACGGCGGCGGGGTCGCTCATCGGCAGGTCGAGCTTCTGGCGTCCGGCGCCGAGGATGGCGACGCCTGCCCAGAGCTTGGGTGCGGTCTCGCCCATCGAGCTGGCCATCCAGCCGCCCATCGAGAAGCCGCCGACGAGGAGCTGCTCCTTGTCCACCTTCAGCCGCTTCTCGGCCCAGGCCAGGGCGTTGGCCACGCTCGCCTCCTCGCGGGCCAGGTAGCGGTCGAACTCGGGCATGGTCATGCGGCGGTCGCGATCATCACAATAGCCCATGCCCACGATGACGAAGCTCTTGCCGCCCAAAATGTCCTTGAAGGGCCAGGAGGTGGGCTTGCCGCCCTGGCCGTGGTAGCAGAAGATGGCGGGCCAGCGGCGGCGCGGCGAGTAGTCGCTCGGCACGTAGACCACGAAGTAGCCCCCGCCCACCTTCGGGTCGTCCACCTGCGTCTCCTTGCCGGGCGAGAGGGCAGGGGATGGCTCCGCCGCCGAGGCAAAGGCGGCGAGAGTGGACGCGAGGCAGCAGGCGGCAATGGTTCGCATCGCGAGGGCCTCAGCCCTTGGCGGTTGGCTTCACGGCGGCGACGACGGCGGACATGTCGTCGGCCTTGCGGAGGAGCCGTGGGCGGACGAAGCCGGCGGCCTTGAGTGCGTGGGACATCTCGGCGAGTGTGTAGGTGCCGCCCGCTTCGGTAGCGACGAGCATGTTGACGGCGAAGAGCGCGCCCATGGCGGGCCGCGTGCGCGAGGTGTGCATGACGATGTCGCGGATGAGGATGCGCCCGCCAGGCTCCAGGGCGGCGAAGACGTTGCGGAAGAGGGCGGCCATGCCCTCGAGCGATTCCTGGTGGACGGTGGCGCTCACCCAGGCGAGGTCGGCGCCGCGGGGCAGCTTGTCGCGCGTGTAGTCGCCGGCCACGAGGGTCACGCGGCCCGCCATGCCCTCAGCGGCGAGGCGCTTGCGGGCCAGTGGCACCACCTGCGGCAGGTCGAAGAGCGTGGCCGTGGCGGTCGGCGCCGCGCGGAGGAAGGCGATGGTCCAGGTGCCCGAGCCGCCGCCCACGTCGAGCAGGTGCCTGAAGGGGGGCGGGCCGAGGTCGGCCACGAGCCTCGGGGCCATGGCGATGTTGATGGCGTGCATGGCCCCGATGAATGCCTCGCGGTCGGCCTTCTCGCCGTGGATGCTGGGGATGACGCGGGCGGGGCGACCGGTCTTCACGACCTGGCCGAGCTGCGCCCACTTGCGGAGGCACGTGCCTGAGTGGCGCGCCATCGGCAACACGTTGCGGGGCGAGGCGTCGGTGAGCGTCTCCTCAAGCCCGGGCGCGAGGCCATAGCGGTCACCCTTTTTCACCAGCAGGCCCATCGCCGCCAAGGCGTCGAGCAGCACCGCCATCGCGTGCGGGTTGGCGCGGAGCTTGCCCGCCAGTGACTCCGCCGTCTGCCTCGTGGGCCGCAGCACGTTGAACACGTCCAGTTCCGCTGCCGCGGTGACCACGCACGCCCCTTGAAAGCTCCGAGCCAGGTCGAGCACCTGCTCCGCCGTCCAATGCTTCCCCACGTTCCACTCTCCTTGCCGCCCGGGATTTGCCCTAGTGTACAGGCGGTTGGCCTCCGGCGCAACCCTCGCCTCGCGGGTTGACAGGCGGCAGGCACGGCTCTACACTGCCGTGGAACCAGCAGGCATTGGGTGGTGTATGAGGAGCAGGGGAGGAGCAATCGGAGCATGTTTCCATGATTCGCCGACGACTGGGGACTGGGCTGGCTGTCCTTGCCGCGGCCCTTGCCGCATGCGCCGCGCCGCAGATACAGCTCGATTCGGGGCCGATCGCCGGGGCGAGCGTCGGCGAGAAGGGCGACGTGCACGTCTACAAGGGCATCCCCTTCGCCGCGCCGCCCGTGGGCGGCCTGCGCTGGAAGCCGCCCCAGCCCGTGAAGCCGTGGGAGGGCGTGCGGGCCTGCACCGAGTTCGGCCCCTGGTGCCCCCAGCCAAAGCCACTCATGGGCAGGGAGATGGGCACGCAGAGCGAGGACTGCCTTTACCTGAACGTGTGGACGCCCGCCAAGGGGCCGAAGGACAGGTTGCCCGTGATGGTATGGCTCCACGGCGGCGGGCACACGACCGGCTCGGGCGCCTCGCAGTTCTACGACGGGGAGCGGCTGGCCCGCGAGGGGGTGGTGCTGGTGACGATCAACTACCGCCTCGGGCCGTTCGGCTACCTCGCCCATCCGCTGCTGTCGAAAGAGTCCGAGCACAAGGTCTCGGGCAACTACGGCCTGCTCGACCAGATCGCGGCGCTGGCGTGGGTGCAGCGGAACATCGCGGCATTCGGCGGCGACCCCGGCTGCGTGACCATCTTCGGTGAGTCGGCAGGCTCGGCCAGCGTGTGCCGCCTGATGGTCTCGCCGCTGGCCAAGGGGCTGTTCCACCGCGCCATCGCCCAGAGCGGCGGCGCCCACGGCTACAACCGCCACCTCCGCGAGGAGTGGAACCAACTTCCGCCGATGGAGAAGATCGGAGAGCAATTGGCCGAACAGCTCGGCTGCGCCCGCGCCGCCAATCCCCTGACCGCAATGCGGGGGAAGACAGCGCAGGAGGTGCTCGACGCCGCGGCGCCCGCTCAGGGGCTCTTTGGCAAGGGAGTCAAGTTCGGCCCCGTCGTGGACGGCTGGGCGCTGCCCGACGACCCGACCGTGCTCTTCGCGGCCGGCAAGCAGCACGATGTGCCATTCATGATGGGCTCCAATGCCGACGAGGGGACCGTGTTCATGCAGCAGGTGCCGCTGCGCCGCGTCCAGGGCTACAAGTGGCTCCTGGGACAGCGGTTCGGCAAGCAAGCGGACCGTGTGTTCGAGCTCTTCCCCGCGGAACGGGACGAGGACGCCCGGGCGGCCTTCAGCCGCCTGGTCGGCGTCGCGGCGTTCGTGGCCCCCGCGCGCTTCCTCGCCCGCGCGATGGCCAAGTGCAGGTCGCCCGCCTACCTCTACCACTTCACCCGCGTGCCACCGGCCGAGCGGCTGAAGAAGCTGGGCGCTTTTCATGCCCTCGAGATCGGCTACATCTTCGGCACCATCGAGGGCCGCCCAGGCTTCGCCGAGCCCGACCGCGCCCTCTCCGCCACTATGCGCAAGGGCTGGACTCGCTTCGCCCGCACCGGCGACCCCAACGGCGAGGGCCTCCCCCGCTGGCCCGCCTACGCGAGGGAGGCCGACCAGTGCCTGGAGTTCGGCGACGAGGTGAAGGTCCGCGCCGGCCTCTACCGCGAGGCCTGCGACCTCTTCGACGCCATCCAGGCCGAGGCCGGCCCGAAGCGCCAAGCCGCCGACTTCTGACACGCCTCCCCCAAGCACCGGCCGGGCAGAGTCTGGAGAGGCCATTGAGGGGCCGCGTTGCGCGAAAAGGAACATTGCAGAGTCGAACAACTCCGCAATGTTCTTCCCCCCAGGAAACTGGTGAGGCCAAGCGAGGCACGTGGGGCTCGCGCAGCAACATTGCGGAGTTGTTCAACTCTGCAATGTTTCTCCCCCGTCCGCGTCGCTCGACCCAGCCGATAGGGGGCAGGCGATTGCACCTGAACCTCTTCGTTTGAACCCAGTGCCTCTGTGCTGTATGATCACGACCCTTGGAACTGGGGCTGGGGACTTTCTTCAAGGAGAGCAGACGTGAGCATGCGAGGGATCGCGGTGGCGGTAGTGTTGGCGCGGGCAGCGGCCTTGTGGGTGGCGTCCGAGGCCGACGCTGCGGAGAGGAAGGTGCTCATCTTCGGCCACACGATGGGCTTCCGCCACGGCGACGCCATCAAGGAGGGGAGCCCCATCCTCGAGAAGATCGCCAAGGGCCTCGGCTACGCCCCGCTCGTCTCCGAAGACCCCGCCACGCTCGACCCCGAGGCGATCAAGCAGTGGAGCCTCCTCATCTTCAACAACACCACGGGCGACCCCACGGTCGAGCGCAAGCTCATCAGGGAGGACGTGGACAAGGAAGGAAAGAAGAAGCCCGTCTACCAGAACATCCCGCACCCCGAGCGGCGCAAGGCCATCATCGTGCACGTGCGGGAGGGCGCCGGCTGGATCGGCATCCACTCCGCCGCAGACTCCCTCTACGACTTCCCGGAGTTCAACGAGATGGTCAACGGCTGGTTCGCCGGCCACCCCTGGGGCGGCAAGGTGAAGGTGACCATCGAGGAGCCCGACCACCCGCTCATGAAGCCCTTCGGAAAGGGGCCGTGGGAGGTCTCGGACGAAATCTACCAGTTCCGCAACTACGAGCGCTCCCGCGCCCGCATCCTGATGAGCATCTACCGCCCGAGCGTCAACGTCCTCGGCGGCAATCGCAAGGACCGCGACTACGCGACCTGCTGGATCAGCCTCTTCGGGAAGGGCCGCGTGATGTACCAGGCCCACGGCCACGGCGGCAACGTCTTCAAGATGCCCGAATACCAGGAGCACATGAAGCTCGCCATCCAGTGGGCCATCGGCGACATCGAGGTGCCCGTCGAGCCCAGCAAGGTGGAGGACCCCAAGGTCGTTGCGGCACGGGCAATCGAGAAGCTCCGCGCGGCGAAGACCGACGATGAGCGCATTGACCCCCTCGACCAGTTGGCCGCCACCCCGAGCCAGGAGGCCATCTCACTCATCCTGCCCCTCCTCGACCCCAAGGAGAAGCTGGCCCCGATGGCCGCCGACGCGGCGCAGGCCACCGTCGCCTCCTCCCCCGATCTGCCGAAGGACCAGAAGGCCGAACTGCTGCGCAAAGCCTTCGAATGCTGCGGCCCCAAGCGCGACCTGCGCAAACTCGTCCGCGCCCAGGCCACCGCACTCGGCATCACCGACCTGCCCGTCGTTGCGCCCCCGGGCTTCGTCACCCACTGGTTCGTCGCCGGACCGATCACGAACAAGGATAGCCAGTTCATCGCCAAGGCATATCCCCCGGAGACGGCTGTGGACACCGCGAAGGGCTTCGAGGCCGAAGGCCAGCCCCTCGCCTGGAAGCCCGTCGTCTGCGACGACGAGGGCATCGTGAAGCTCCGCGACCTCGTGTCCAAGGCCGACGCCGTGGGCGGCTACGCCTACGCCGAGGTCACGGTGGAGAAGGAGACGCCGGTGCAGGTGCTACTGGGCGCCCGCGACAGCTTCACCGCCTGGCTCAACGGCGAGAAGTTGGGCGAGGAGATCGGCACCAGGGGCCTCCGGCTCGGCCAGTTCCGCTACAAGGCCGCCCTCAAGCCCGGCGCCAACAAGCTCCTCCTCAAAGTGAGCCAGTCGAAGGGCGACTGGGGCGCCTGCGCCCAGATTATCGGCCCGAAGAACGAGAAGATCGCCTTCACCGTGCGGGAGAAATAGCGCACCGGAGTGTGGCGCCAGTCTTTGGAGTGCGGCATCGCAGATGCCGCTTTGCATCCCAGCGAAGCGGCACAAGGAACGGCCTGTCGCCTGCGCCCCGATTGCCCGCTCCGCGGGAGGCCAAAGCGGCGACTTCGTCGCCGCACTCCGAAAGGTCCACGCACGCAACGGGCGCTCGGTGGTTTCATCGTCGTGCTAGGAGTCTTGATGTGCGCAGAATCGTGTTCATGCTGGTCCTGGGCTGCTTCACCATCGCGCTGGCCGCCGAGAAGAAGGGCGTCCTCATCTTCGGCCTCACGAAGGGCTTCAGGCACGGGGATGCCATCGAGAAGGGCAGCCCCATCATGAAGGCCATCGCCGAGGGCCTGGGCTACAACGCCGTCGTGAGCGAGGACGTGAAGCTCCTCAGCCCCGAGAGCATCAAGCAGTGGCACCTGATCGTCTTCAACAACACCACCGGCACACTCTTCAAGGAGCCCGAGTGGCGGACGGCCTTCATGGAACACATCAAGGCCGGGGCGGGCTACATGGGCTTCCACGCCGCCGCCGACTGCTTCTACGACTGGCCCGAGTACGGCGAGATGATCAACGGCTGGTTCAACGGCCACCCCTGGAGCCAGAAGGTCCGCACCCGCATCGAGGACTCCGAGCATCCCCTGATGAAGCCCTTCGGCGGAAAGCCGTTTGAGATTGGCGACGAAATCTACCAGTACCGCAACTACGAGCGCGGCAAGGCACGCATCCTGATGAGCCTCGACCTCTCAAGCGTGGATGCCAGCCGCGGCGGGCGCAAGGACCGCGACTACGCGATGTGCTGGATACGCCGCTGGGGCAAAGGCCGCATGTTCTACCAGAGCCACGGCCACGGGGCAAACGTGTTCGAGGACAAGACGTTCCAGGAGCACGTCAAGCTGGCCATGCAGTGGGCCATCGGCGACATCGAGGTGGACACGACACCAAGCAAAGAACTCGACCGCGCCGCCCTCGCCGCCAAGGCCGTCGAGACGCTCAAGGCCGCCAAGACTGACGACGAGCGCGTCGAGGCCCTCGGCATCCTCTCCTGGTGTCCGCACAAGGACGCCCTCGACCTGGCCGTCGCGCAGTTCGACGTGAACCAGAAGGTCGCCGCAGCCGCGGCCGCCGCGGTTCAGGGCATCCTTGCCGAGCCGAACGAGGTGCCAAAGGAGCGGCAGGTCGAGGTCCTCAAGAAGGCCCTCGCCCTCACCGACAGCCGCGACGTGCGGAAGGCCGTCCGCGCCCAGCTCGGCAAGCTCGGTGTCACCGACCTCCCGCTCAACGTCCCGCCGGGTTTCATCGCCCACTGGGCCGTCGCCGGCCCCATCCCGAACCCCAAGAACGAGCTGTTCGACAAGGGCGCGCCGCCCGAGACCGAGGTCAATCTCGAAAAAGGCTTCGCCTTCGACGGCAAGGACTACGCCTGGAAGAAGGCCACGAGCGACGACGACGGGATCGTGAACCTCAACCAGGCCCTCGGGGGCGGCAACCAGTGCATCGGCTACATGTACGCCGAGGTCACGGTCGAGAAGGAGACGGAGGCCGAGCTGCGGCTGGGCAGCGACGACGGCTTCGTCCTCTGGCTCAACGGCCAGCGCCTCGGCGGCGTGAACACCAGTCGCGGGAACAACCCCGGCTCCGACAAGTTCAAGACCACCCTCAAGGCCGGCGCCAACAAGGTCCTGATGAAGGTGATTCAAGGCGGCGGCGACTGGAGCGGCTGCCTCCAGATCGTCGGCCCGAAGGGCGAGCCCGTGGCGTTCACTGTAGGGAAGTAGACGACAGACGACAGAGGACAGACGACAGAGGGCAGAGAACAGACAGACGAGGAGGAGACCGTGAGCGAGAGAATCAGTAGCTTCCGCGACTTGAGGGTCTACAAGAAGGCCTTCGAGCTTCAGCAGGAGATCTTCGCGCTCACCAAGCGGTTCCCGAGAGAAGAGCGGTACTCGCTCACCGACCAGATTCGGCGCGCCTCGCGGTCAGTCGGCTCGAACATCGCAGAGGGGTGGCAGAAGAGGCGCTATGCTACACACTTCGTGAGCAAGCTGTCTGACGCCGACGGCGAGCAAGCCGAAACGCAGCACTTCCTTGATACGTCTCTCGCCTGCGGGTACATCTCAGCCGGGGAGCACCTCCCGCTGGTGTGCAAGTGCGAGGAGATCGGCAAGATGCTGGGCGCCATGATGGCGGAACCAGAGAAGTGGTGCAGCCGCTTCCGCAAGGCGTAGTGGCCAGTCGTTCGTCGGTGCCCGTCACCAGCCTGCGCGCACATCCACGGCTCTTGCGTCTTGCTTCTCTGTCTGTCGTCTGTCATCTGTCATCTGTCGTCTGCCCTCTGTCGTCTCCCTTCGGCAAGCCAACAACTCGGATGGCGAGGGGTGCCAGCGACACACCATCGGGCAGGGCGAAGGGCTTGTCGCCGAAGTTCGCGGTCACGACCACGCCGTTGGCGAAGCGGGTCTCCTGGACGGCGTGGTCGGCTGTGAGCCAGCGGTGGGAGAGCATTTCGCTGTAGCCCGTGGCGCGGGCGATTGGCTCGATAGCCTTGTAGCTGCGGACGAAGCGGTCGCGGCTCGCCTCCCAGAGCTTGCGGTCGAACATGAACATCGGCGGCGTGCCGTAGAGGGCGTTCCACAGGTCGCGGCGGTCCCACAGCCCCGGCAGCTTGTTGTTGTAGTCGCCCCAATACCACTGGGCGACCACGCAGTCGTGG
>Ga0194125_10001801_pt1 | contig 36197 bp, 20 predicted proteins | sample TA2KigC250mmetaG_FD_148626 | JGI IMG/M metagenome (GOLD analysis project Ga0194125, IMG submission 148626) | Freshwater microbial communities from Lake Tanganyika, Tanzania - TA2015034 Kigoma Deep Cast 250m | ecosystem: Environmental > Aquatic > Freshwater > Lake | place: Tanzania: Lake...
AGGGGATTCTTACGCCGATGGGGAGGATGGGGGAGCAGAGCACGGCAGAGGACTGCCGTGGCTACAAAGAGGAGCGGAGCTCTTGTAGCCCCGGCAGTCCTCTGCCGGGTCCGTTCTTCTCTTCCCTGCGCGATCGCCCTGCATGCCGTTTCCACACTTGGGTGTTGGGTGTTGAGTGTGTGGTGTCCGACGAAGCGTATCCGACAAAGTGTGCGACGAAGTGTACGACGAAGTGTCCGAACCGGAGGCCACACTTTCGCTCCACACTTCGCGTGCCCGCCGTAGCCCGAAGGGCGAAGGCCGGGCCCCCACACTTCGTCGATTCCGTAGCAGGACACTGTGCTTGACACCCTGGCTGTTATCATGCATGATAATAGCATGAGTCAAGTTGGGACACTGTCTGAGCAGTTGAGACGCCGCCGTACTGACTTGGGGCTGTCGTTGTCCGAAGTGGCCAGACGGGCCGGTACGTCTCCAGCCACGCTTTCGCGCTACGAGAACGGATGGACGCGATTCGAAACCTATACACTCCGAAAACTCGCCGTTGCCCTGGGATGTGAACTCAAGATAGAGTTTCGCCCCAGAGCGACGCCGGGCCGGACACCTCTTGACCGGTCCGAGGCACAAGCCCGGCTGAAGCGCCTGTTCTGGGACCATCCGCTCAGAGAAGAGGATCTGCGGGACTACCCGGTCTGGGTCGTGGAGCGCATCCTGGACTTCGGCAATCTGGACGACGTTCGCGCGCTCCGGGATTTGATGGGACGGGAGGCATTCCTGAGGGTCGTCCCGGCGGCCCACCGGGTATCGCCGCGAACGCGCAGCTTCTGGTGTCGGATCCTTGATCTGGAAGGCATATCATGCACGAAAGAGCGCTCCCGAAACATAGCCTGGAACTCCTGAACGAACTGGAGAAGGACGCGGCGCCGGCGCTGGCCGGATGGACATTGGCCGGCGGAACGGGATTGGCCTTCCGCCTGGGGCATCGCACCTCGGAAGATCTCGACTTCTTTCGTACGGACGGCATGGACGTGCGCGAGCTGCATGACGTGTTTGCCCGGCACGGCACATACGAGACCTTGCAGGAAGCCGAGCATACACTGACCATCCGGCTTTGTGAAACCAAGCTCTCGTTCTTCCGCGTTCGCGAACCTTTCCTGTTCGAGTCCACTCCCCATCGCTTCTTCTCGGTGGCCGATGTCCGCGATATCGCCCTGATGAAGTTGGCCGCCATTTCCGGCAGGGGCAGCCGGAAGGATTTTGCCGATCTGTACATGATTCTGCGGAATCCGCCCTCACTCGAAGCCTACTTCGAACTGCTTCCCCGCAAGTACGACCCCCGCCGTCTCAACACGTACCACATCCTCAAGAGCCTGACGTATTTCGATGACGCGGAGGGAGAGCCCATGCCGCGGATGCTGTCGCCCTTCGACTGGGCCGAATGCAAGGCGTTCTTCGTGCGCGAAGCGCGGGCGATCGTCCTGCCCTGACGGTGGCGCCCCGCCAACCTGCAACGCTATGCGTAGCACTGCGGGCAGGCCCCCGGGGCCAGCGCCTGTCGGCCCTCGGCCCGGGACGGGCCGGGGCTACTTGCGGCACTGCCACCCGCTGCGCGCTGTCCTACATGCCGTTTCGCACTTGGGAGTTGGGTGTTGGGTGTTGGGTGTTGTTGTCCGACGAAGCCGGGCGACGAAGCGTATCCGACAAAGTGTGCGACGAAGTGTACGACGACGTGTCCGAACCGACCGGAGGCCACACTTTGCGGGTTCTTTCCTGTTTCCCCGTCCACGCGGGCGGAAGGGACGCACATGGGCCGCGCCTCCTCCAATCGTCCGCCGTAATCGTCGCGCGTAATCGTCGGCCGATGCGGAATGGCGTACCGCCTGTCCTACCCCAACTCCACCACCGTGTAGAGCCCCAGGTTCTCCACGGTCAGCGTGTCCCCCTGGAGACGCGCTTGCGCGTCGGAGGCCGGGAAGGCGTGAACTGCCGCTTTCGCGGGCTTCCATCCCAGCCGGAACGCCGCACTCGGGATGGTCTCGACCGAGCGCGTGTCGGGATTCAGACGGTAGTTCACCAGGTGCAGCGCGTAGCCCCCGTCGGTTTTATGCAGCGATAGGCCCAGCCCGTCCACCTCCTGCGCCGTCACCAGCGTCTGCGCCGACCGGACTTCCCGCACAATCGCTCCGGCATCGGGCGCGCCGCGCGCAAGGTCCGCCAACCGCTCGTCCGCCTTGCCGATGAGCAGCAGGCGCCCGCCCTTCCTCTGCCACGCCCGCAGCAGTTCGATCTCCCGTTCCGGCAAACTGTACGCGTCCGGCAGCACGATCTGCCTGTAGCCGGCCAGGCGCCTGGCGGTCAGCGGTTCGTCGGGGCTGACGTAGAGCACGTTATAGAGCAGGCGCGCGTCGCAGAGCGCCTGGCACAAGTCGTGGAAGATCGGGAAGCCGACGTCCAGGTGGCGGCGGTTCAACCCCTTGGTGAGTTCGCAATCCAGGGCGCTGCGCTGATCGTAGAGCACGGCGGTCCCGGCGGCAAACCGGTTCGTGAACAGATGCTCACGCTCCTTGAGCCATGCGCCGATCTGCTTCTCGACGGGGCTGGGATAAAAGGAGTCCTGCCGCTGGTTCGCCAGCCAGGCGCCGTACGGGATCGCCATGTTGAATCCGTGCGCCAGCGGCTCCAGGATGAACAGGGTGTACGAGTCGTGCTTCCCGGCGTCCACGTCGCGCATGATCTGGTGAATCCAGTCGTTGGGCTCCAGGATGAACGCCCCCGGCTTGCCGCCGTAGAAGGCGTGGCCGAAGCGGTAGTAGCCGTCCTGCCGCAGCCGGATCTGGCTCTTCTCGCCTACGATGATGTCGCAGTGCTTGCGCACCGCTTCGCCGTGCGGGTCGCAGTGGTAGAGGTTGGCCGTCACCTGGGCGGCCTTGCCCGTCTTCTGCCGCGAGTAGGCGCGGACGTGGTCGGCGATGTCGATCACGCCCGGTTCGATGCAGGCGATGTGGAAGCGGACGAACGACGCCCAGAGCGGCACGGCCAGCCGCTTGTCGATGTCCGGGTCGGCGAGATCCTTGTCGGTGTAGCCCTTCTTCTTGAGGAACGCGCGGTAGTTGAAGGTGTCGAGATTCAGGCCTTCGGTCTCCGGCGTCGGGTTCTGCTTCAAGTACTCCCTGAACAGGCGCAGGCAGTCCTTGCAGAAGCAGCCGCCGCTCATGGCGGCGAGGAGCTGGGCGTCGAATTCGTCGATGTGCACGACCGGCGCGCCGGCGTCGATCATGATCTCGATCTCCTTGCGCAGATATTCCCGGTAGGCTGGTTTGTTCCCGCAGGGGCTGTAGCAGTAGTGGTCGTGGCCGGGGGCCATGAGCCACCGTGAGAAGATCGGCTTGCCGTCGAGCGTGACGGCCATGAACCCCTTGAGGAAGTCCTTTACCGGCTTGCCGTCGGAATCCTTCAGCCCCTTGGGGAAGTACTTCCTGATGGACGGGAAAATCTTCGGATAGCGGTCGGTCGAAAGCTCCCGCATGCCGATCCAGCCCTTCCTGCCGGCGCCGCGCGGCTTGTTCAGCGCGAGAAGCTGCGACTCGTCCTTACTGAACTCGGCGGGGAACTCCCAGAGCTGCGCCTTCCAGATCACGGCGGAGGCGGCGATCCCGCGCCTGGCGCACTCCGCGATGAACTCGCGGTCGTTCAGATAGCCGTACAGGCGCAGGCGCGGCGGGATGGCCTCGTTGGCCTCCTTGTCCAGATACTGGATGCCGATCGCGCCGCTGCCCAGGCAGGACCAGAGCAACAGGTTGCCGTTCACGTCCACGACGTCCTGAACCTGCGGCAGGCGTTTCATCGGCATGCTGGGGTGATAGTTCCAGTCGTGCCGGTACCAGCACATGTAGTGCATTCCGCGAATCATGATCCCCCGTTCCTCCGTTCCCCCGCTTTTTTGCCGCTGTTCCGTCACGCGCGGAAAACCCCGCAATACTACCGCGGATCCGCGTTCTTGCACACCTGTTTGTTGATGCGCCGTCTTTTCGCTTGCTGAGACGGACGATATGATGCGAAACGTAGCGGATCGATGGGAAGAAGGGAGTGTCGCTTGCGCGGACGGTACATCGGCATTGACGGGGGAGGGACCAAGACGGCGGGTGTGCTGGCGGACGATACGGGCGCCATCCTGGCCGCGTGCGAGGCCGGCGCGTCCGCCGTCGTCGGAATGCCGTCGCCCGAATCCCTCGCGGTTCTCCGGTCGGTGCAGGCCCGGCTGTGCGAGGCCGCCGGCGTGCGCCCTGCCGACATTGACCGGCTTGGGATGGGGCTGAACGGCGTGGATTTCCCGGAAGAAACCGCCATGCAGCACGATGTTCTGTCCCGCGTGCTGGCCATCGCGCCCGAGCGCTTCATTCTCGTGAACGATGGCATTGCCGCGCTCTGGGGGGCGACGCCTGCGCCCGCGGCGGCGATCGTCCAGCACGGGACCGGGTTTACCGCGGCCTATCGGAGCGACTACGGCGCGGAGCGGCCTTTCGACAATCTTGACGCCGGGCGCTTCTACGATCTGCGCCTGGAGGCGCTCGCGCTGGTCGCCCGCATGATGGACGGCCGCGCCGCGGTATCGCCGCTCAAGGCGGCCATCCTCGCGTGTCTCGACCATCCCGCCGAAAAGGACTACGGGGAGATCGTGTTCCTCCGGAAGTACTCCCAACCGCAACTGGCGGCGATCCTGCCCGCTGTCCTGCGGGTGGCGGAGGCCGGTGACGCCGCTACCCGGTCCATCGTCGAGCGTGCCATTGAAGACTATGTCTGCACGGCCGTGACGATCGTCCGCAAGACCGGGTCTTCCAGCCCGGACGTCGTCTTCGGCGGCGGACGCTTGTTATCGGCCCCGCAATGGTTCTGGAACCGGATCGCCGACGGCGTGCTTCGGGAATGCCCCGGCGCCAGGATCAGGCGGCCCGAGCGGTCGCCGGCGATCGGCGCCGTCATCATGGCTGCCCATGCCGGCGGCTGTTCTCCGAAAGCTTTCTTCTCCCCGGGGCCGAAATGAATGTGACCCTGCCTGACCTGCGGTTGAGGGCAATGGGGCGGCTGTCCATCGGACGGGGCGACTCGGCGTTACCGGCGTTCGTGTTTCGTTCCCCGGCGGACATGGGTGACTACGCCGCGCAGTTGATCCTCGACGGGGTGCGGGCGGCGCGGGCGTCCGGCCGAGCGTACCTGCTGGGCTGTCCGACAGGGCGCACGCCGATGCCGACTTACCAGGCGATCGGTCGGAAGGCCGCGACGGACGGACTCGATGTCTCCCACGTCGTGCTCGCGATGATGGATGACTACGTCGTGCCCGCCGGCGCCGGGTTTGCGCATTGTCCGGCTGACGCGCACTACAGTTGCCGCCGCGCGGCCAATGTGGACATCGCCGGTGCGATCAACGCGGGGTTGCCGCCGGCGCATCGCATGCCCCGGGATCACATCTGGTTTCCGGAGCCTGCCCGGCCGCAAGCCTATGATGAACGCCTGAAGGATGCCGGCGGGGTCGATTTCTTCATAACGGCGGCCGGCGCCTCCGACGGGCACGTTGCGTTCAATGGGCCGGGCAGCGCTGCCGACAGCGTCAGTCGCATTGTCACGCTCGCCGAAACGACCCGCCGCGACAACCTCGGCACGTTTCCGGAGTTCAGAGGCCTCGACGAGGTTCCGACGCATGGGGTCTCTGTTGGATTGGGGACGATTCGGCTTCTGTCGCGCCGGGTTGCGCTTCTGATTCACGGCGCGGGCAAGCGTGACGCCGTGAAGCGGCTCAATGCGTGCCGCGGATTCGATCCGGCGTGGCCGGCGAGCTTCATCTTCGAATGCCTGTGTCCGCTTGTTCTGGTCGAGCACGGGGCTTTGCACGGACGGAAAGGCAGAGGACCATGACGGAATTGACATCGCGCGAGCGAATGCTGCGGGCGTTCGTGCAACAGCATGGCGTGCCGCTGGCCGTCCTTGGGCCGCGCGGGTTGATCCTGTCGCCGATCGACAACATCACGGTTGACGAGCCCCGCACGTGGCGGAATGTCGAGACGTTTGTCGACGAGTGGAAAGGATGCCCATGCCGGCCTGCAGGAATGTGACGCTGTCGAACCCGCTGCTCAGTCCATCGCAGATTCGCTTCCGGCTTGAACTGGCGCGCCGGCGAACGCGGACCTACCCGCTCGATTCCATGGACTTCATCATGATCGACATGGCACGTCCGGAGGGGCGCCATCGCCAGGCTTATCAGTGCGCGGGGGATTTGACGGGACGCCTGCTTGAGTTCTTGTCGCATGCGGACGGCTTGCTGGCCCTCTCCGACCTGCCTCGGCCCGAATGGATGTATTTTGACGAAGGCGCGACTTCACGCTGCGGCGTGGAAGGATCTGCGGCCAACGTGACGCTGAGGTTCCCCGACGGAAAGCAGAAGGTTCTGCGTTTCACGCCGCTGTGCTACAACACGTCGTGCCTGAGCCTGTTCGATACGCCCATCGTGTTTGGAGGGGCGGAGCAGGCGCCTGGTTGAGGATACGGAAATGAGCAGGAACATCACGGTTGCCATCGTCGGCGCGGGCAGTTCGTACACGCCGGAACTGATGGACGGCTTTCTTGGGCTCGATCCGGCGCGGCTGCCGGTGGCGGAGTTCCGCTTGTTCGACATCAACGCGGAGCGCCTTGGCGTCATGGCCGGCCTTTCCGGGCGCATGGTGCGCCGTCACGGGCGGGCCATTGCCGTGAAGACCTGTCCGCGCCTCGAGGAGTCGCTGGAAGGCGCGGATTTTGTCATCACGCAGATCCGTGTGGGCGGCATGCAGGCGCGCTGGCTGGACGAAAGCATCCCGCTCAAGTACGGGATCATCGGCCAGGAGACCACGGGGCCGGGCGGCATGTTCAAGGCTCTGCGGACCATCCCCGCCATGCTGGAGATCGCCGGCGCGGTCGAACGCGTGGCGCCGCAGGCGTTCATCCTGAACTACACCAATCCCAGCGGGATCGTGACCGAGGCGGTCACGCGCTACACCGACGCGAAGATCCTCGGCCTCTGCTCGGGCATCCCGCTGATCATTGAGGAAATCAAGAAGGACTTCGGCGCGGACTTCCCCGGGATGCATGCCTACTGCGTTGGGTTGAACCATCTCGGGTTCATTCACCGCATCGTCAGCGGCGGGAAGGATGTGACGCAGGAGATCATCGCGCGGATGGCCGCCCGGGAGTCGCGCCACGGCAAGGACGCGGACGCGCTGAACCGGTTTGCCGTGGAAATCGGGGCGATTCCCATCGGCTACCTCGACTACTACTTCAGGCGTGGCATGCTGGTGAGGAAGCTGCAAGCCCAGGAGAAGACCCGTGCGCAGCAGATCATGGATCTGGAGAAGGCGGTCTTTGCCGAAGCCGCGGCGCCGGGCGCGGATCAGAAACCGGAGACGTTGCGAAAGCGGGGTGGGGGCGGATACTCGGCCGTGACCTTTGCGGCCATGGACGCCGTCTACAACGACACCGGCGAGGAACTGGCCATCAGCGTGCCGAACCAGGGCACGGTGGACGGCATCGAGGCGGACGAGGTGGTTGAAGTCGTCTGCCGGATCGGAAGGAAGGGCGCGGCCCCTATCCGGGTCGGCCCGATTCCGCTGGCCTTCCGCGGGCTTGTTCATGCCGTGAAGGCGTACGAGGTTTTGACGGTCGAGGCGGCGATGAAGCATGACCGGCGTCTGCTCAAGCAGGCGCTGCTCAATCATCCGCTGGTCGGCGACGCGGAGGTTATCGATCCGATGCTCGACGAGATGCTCGCCGCGCACGGGCTGTGGAAGGACTGAGGGAGAAACAACGTGACAGTGCGCGTGGGAATGATCGGGGCTGGCGCTATTGCGGATGATCACTGCACATCGGTCAGCAAGTATCCGGGCGCTGAACTTGTGGCGGTTTCGGATATCAGCCGGCAACGGCGCGAGACTGTCAGGCAGAAGTACAACATGGCTCGGGCCTACGAGAAGTGGCAGGACCTGGTGGCGGATCCCGGCGTGGATGCCGTGATGATCGCGCTACCCAACGCCCTGCACGCGCCGGTCAGCGTGGCGGCGCTCAAGGCCGGCAAGCACGTGCTCCTTGAGAAGCCGTTCGCCCTGAACTACGGCGAGGCAAAACGGGTGGCCGACACGGCCAGGAAGATGCGGAAGGTCTTCATGCTCGGCATGAACCTGCGTTTCTGGCCGGAAGTGCAGTCGCTGCGCACGATTGTCCAGCGCGGCGATCTGGGGGATGTGTACCACGCCAAGGCCTACTGGTACCGCCGCACGGGGTCGCCGAAGATGGGGACGTGGTTTGTGAACAAGAAACTGGCCGGCGGCGGCTGCATGCTGGACATCGGCGTGCACTTCCTCGATCTGGCGCTGTATATCACCGATAACTGGAAGCCGGCGTGCGTGAGCGGCCAGGTTTACACCAAGTTCGGCAACCGCGGCATCGGCGAGGGCTGCTGGGGCAAGTCCGACCGCGATCCGAAGCTCAAGTTCGACGTGGACGATTTCGCCACGGGACTCGTCAAGTTCCAGAACGGTATGACGCTCGAACTGAACGTGTCCTGGGTCCTGCACCAGGAGCAGGAGAACCGGAACAACATCCAGCTCTACGGAACCGAAGCCGGCGCGGATCTGATCCCGATGAAGGTCTTCCGCTCCGGCAAGAACGCAGGCGAGTACGAGGTGGTGAAGCCGGAGAATGTCCGGATCCCGCACCGCTACGAGAACCGCCAGGCGAACTGGCTGGACGCGATCCTCGGGAAGGACAAGCCCATCTGCACCGTGGCGCAGGCGCTGGTGGTCCAGAAGATCCTGGATGGTATCTATCAATCGTCGGCGAGCGGCAAAGAAGTCCGTATCCGCTAGATAGTGTCTGGATCGGGAGAGTGACGAGCATGCAAATCAAGCAAGTGGTGATGGTGGCCAAGCGTCGTGTGGAACTGCAAACGGCGACGCTGGACGAGGACCTGGGCGCTGACGGGATTCTGATTCGCACGGAGCGGACATTTATCAGCGCCGGAACGGAGCTGGCCAACTACACGGCGAAGGAGCCGGCGGTGTACCAGAAGGGGGCGTGGTGCGCGTACCCCTGGCGGGCTGGCTACGCCAACGTGGGGGTCGTCGAGGCTGTCGGTTCCGCCGTGACGCGCGTGACAAAAGGACAGCGGGCCTTCACGTACGGCGCGCATGCCTCGCATGTCAAGTTCAGCCAGAACGATTTTGTTGTGGCCGTGCCCGATGGCCTTGACCCCGCCGTGGCGGCGGCGTCCCGCATGGCCGGGATTGCCACCTCGGCCATGGCCATCGCGGATCGCGCCATGCATCAGCCCGTGGTGCTGGTGCTCGGGCTCGGGATTGTCGGGAACCTGGCCGCGCAGTCGTTCCGGATTCTCGGCGGCAGGGTCGTCGGTGTCGACCCGATCGCGTCGCGGCGGCAGGTGGCCGAGCGGTGCGGGATCTCGCGTACGCTGCCCGGCGGCGACACGGCGGACATCAAGCAGGGCCTCAAGCGGCTGGTTGGCGTCGGGCAGGCGGACATCTGCATCGACGCCAGCGGGCTGACGCCGGTGGTCATGCAGGCGCTGGCCCTGACCGCCAACGTCGGGCAGTTGATCCTGCTGGGCTCGCCGCGCGCGCCGTTCGAGGGAAACCTGACGGCGGCTTTCAGCGAGATCCACCTGCGGAACGTGACTGTCCGCGGCGCCCTTGAGTATTTCCTGCCGGCCTATCCGGTGCAGTCTATCTGGGGCGGGCGCACGCCGCCGCTCCTCTCGCTCTGGGAGAAGCAGAATATCATCTTCGACTGGATCCTCGACGGCCGCATGGCGATTGAGCCGCTGATTTCGCACCGGCTTGCTCCGGAGAACATCGCGGACGCTTATGAGGGACTGCTGGCTTCGCCTGAAGCATTTACGGGTGTTGTGCTGGACTGGGATCGCGGTTGCGGACAAGAGAAAAGAGGATGAAACGTTCACAGACCAATTCCGTTCGATTCGCTGTCGTTTCGATTCTGGCGCTCTCCGTGGCCGGCTGCATTGCCTTGGGCAGCGGCCCCGGCGAGGACCCGCTGCGGCCGCGTGACCTGACGCCGGTGACATGGCTGAAGGCGCCGTCGCATCCTCCCGTCGAAATCGTTCGAGGCGGGGAGGCGAAGGCGGTGGTCTTTTTGGCTCCCGTCCAGGCCGTGGAGTTTGCCAGACCGGTGGCAAAGAACCGGCGCCCGTCGACTTTCCAGCAGATGGTCAGACACTTGACCGAAGGCGTGTCCATCGCCACCAAGGCCGGTCTGACGCTGGTGACGAACGCGCCGCCCTCCGCCGACCAGCCCGCCATCGTGATCGGCGACTGCGAGGAGACGCGCGCGGCGGGGATCGACGCGGCGAAGATTCCGGCCGAAGGGTTTGTCGTCAAGACCGCCCGCAACCGCATCTACCTTGTGGGCAGCGCGGCAAGAGGCGAGGGCACGTGCTGGGCCATAGCGGATTTCCTCGAGCGGTTTGTCGGCGTAAGGTGGTACTGGCCGACGCAGTACGGCGGGCGTTCCATCCCGCAACGCGCCTCGCTCGCCATTCCCCCGCTTCACTACCAGGACCAGCCGGTCTTTCCCTTCCGGACGATGTACCAGGACTGGTACTGGCTGCAGGCGCGCTCGTCTGACGAGGAGATACTCCCCATGGCGCCCGGCGCGGGAGCGGAGGGCGCGGAGACGCTCTGGCTGGGCGATTTCTTACGGCTGATGCGCCACGGCAACAGTTGGCCGTACGAACCCGTCCAGCAGGGCGCGCGCATCTACGAGTTCATGAACAACACGTTGCGGACCAACAGCGCCATATTTGCGGTCCGGGAAGACGGCAGCCGGAACCACGAGACATTCTGCTACAGCTCGCCGGAACTGGTGGCCTGCTATCTGGAGAACCTGGAACGCGCCTGGGACAAAGGCGGCAAGAACGTCTTCATCGGCGGAATCACGCGGAACTGCGTCACCCTCTGGCCCTGCCTGAACATAGGCAACAGATCCCTGGTGTCCGCCTGCCGCTGCCGGCCCTGCCGGGAAATGGCGGCGAAGGGCGGCGACGCGCTGATCATGGCCGATTTCGTGCGGCGGCTGTGCGAGGCGATCAAGCCCCGCTGGCCCGACAAGACCGTCATCTACGTCCCCTGGGATATCCTGAAGTGCCCGGAAGAGCTGAAGTTCCCCGACAATCTCGTGGTAAACTCCCTCGACCTGGGCACCATGGGGCTGCTGCACCAGCCGAAGATCCGCGAGGAACAGGAGGGTCTCCTCCGCACGTGGGCCGCGAAAACCGGCCGGCCGGTTTGCATGTGGATCGACTTTGCCGGCCCCGGCGACTGGACATACGGGCCAGTTCAGTTCCCCCGCCTGGTCCAGGAGTTCTACCAGTCGAACCGCAACCGGTTGGCCGGCGGCCAGGTGCTTTCGTACGGCGCCGCCTGCTTCGTCACCGCCGCCCCCACCTGCTACGTCTGGAACCGCGCATTGTGGAATCCCGACATGGACGTCGAGGCGATCCTTGACGAGATGTGCGAACGGCTCTTCGGCGCCGGCGCGGCCGATGCCAGGGAACTCCTGCGCATCCAGTGCGATCGCTGGGAGAACACCCCCCTGTCGCGTCCGATACGCGTCGCCGAGCAGCGGGTTGCCCCGAAGCTGTTCCGGGAAATCTGGCCGGCCGAGGTGGTGACACGAATGACGACGCTGCGCGACCGGGCGCTGGACGCGATCGAGCGCAGCGGCGACACCGAAGCCCGGCGCGCGTTCCTCTACTGGACGTGGTCGTTCGATGCCTTCGTGGAATTCGCCAATAAGATCAACGAAGGCGCGGCGCCCCAAACCCTCGTCGAGACCGGCGGCGAAAGGCAGCCGGCGGCCGAAGGCGCGGAACCCGACCCGGATGCGGCGGCCCGGTTCCAGGGCGGAACGGCGGCAACCAACGTGATCCGGATCGCCAACGTGCGCAGGACGGACGCCGCCGTCGAGGGACGGAGCGAGCTGAGGTTCGACCTCTCCTGGGGCCACACCTGGCGGGCGAAATGGACGGAGCCGGCCGCGAGCAGCGTGACGGGGCGGGACCTGCCCGTCGAGAGCTGGAGCGCGGCGTGGGTGTTCGCCAAGTACAGGCTGCCGGGCCGGGAAAATGACGGGTACTTGCACGCGACCCTGGCGGCGGACCGGACGCAGCACAGAGTCCCCGGCGGAACAACCCTGGATGTGGGCCTTACCGCAGGCAAGGGGGTCGGCGTGTTCCTCTACCGCTCCGGACCCGGGCACGGTTCGCTCGATCTGCGCGACGTGAGTCTGCGCTGGCTCCACGGCGCGGACGGCGTGACGAATCCCTCGGCGGCGGACATCAAGGTCTTCGCCATCGAAATGGTCTATGTCCCGCAAGGCCCCTTCCAACTCGGCTCCGGGGGCAGGGAAGACGGAAGTTTCACGGACGGCGCATGGACCGACGGCGCCACGCTTCCGTTCCTGGTCGACGCGAAGTGGAGCGGCCCGGTTGCCGAAGGCTCCGATGCCCGGCGCATCGGCAACTCGGCCGGCCGGCTCTGGGGCATCAGCGAATCCGGGCGCAACGGCATCGGCCCGGAGGGGGCGCTGGCGAACCGCTATCCCACCGGCTACGAGGCGTTCTACTGCATGCGCTACGAAGTGACCCGCGAACAGTTCACCGCTTTTATCAACTCGATGTCCGCCGCGACGTATGCCGCCACCTCGGCCGGCGACAGTGGTCACGCGGGGTCCATCTATACGGCAGTCGGGCGCTACGGCCTCTCGGGCGTCTGGCCGAATTTCACGGCCGCCAAACCGTACCAGGCCTGCAACCTGCTTTCCTGGTGGGACGCCGCCCAGTTCGCGGCGTGGGCAGGGCTGCGTCCGATGACCGAGATGGAATACGAAAAAGCCTGCCGCGGCCCGCGCAGGCCGACGGCCAACGAGTTCGCCTGGGGCACGACGGGCATCGCCAGGGAAGAGTACATGGTGGAGCGCGAAGGCAAGGACGATGAGCGCGTCGCCGGCGGCCCCAGCGACGTTGTCGGCAACGCCAATTACGACCTGACCATGCCGGCCTACTTCGGAGGGCCGGCGCGCGGCGGCGTGAGCGCGATCCCCGGCAGCCCCGTGCGCGCGGGCGTGTTCGCGACACCGTCCGGCGGCCGCGCCGCGGCGGGCGGTTCGTACTGGGGCATCCTGGAACTGAGCGGAAACGTGCGCGAACAGGTCATCACGGCCGGCAACGCCCACGGCCGCATGTTCGAGGGAACGCACGGAAACGGAACGCTTGAAATCCCGCCCGATTGGCCGCGGATTTCCGGAAGCGAAGCCGCCGCCGGCACGGGACTCCGCGGCGGATTCTACGGAGACCTGACCGACCCGCTGCGCGTGTCCGACCGCAACCGCGCGGTCTTCAAGGACCGGGAAGCCTCCTTCAGCCGCGAGCAACGCACGGAGGCGAACGGCTGGCGCGGCGCGCGCACGGCGCCTGAAGTTGTCATGGCGAGCGACGGAACCGTTCCCGTCTCAGTCGAAACCAGTCGGGCGATGCCGCATCTGAAACATGCGGTTCGGGTGGACGGCAAACTGGACGAGTGGAACGAAAGGCCTTCCATGGTTCGCCGCGCGCTCTTCCAGATGTATCCTGAGGACCGCCGCCGCACCTGCGGAAGCCGCGTCCTGTGGCGGGGGCCTGACGACCTGGGCGTCAAGGCCTGGTGGGGTTGGGACGGCGAGGCGCTCTGTGTGGCGGCGGAAGTTGCCGATGACCAACATTTCAACACCCAGACCGGCGGCATGATCTGGAACGGCGACGCCTTGCAGGTCGGGATCGCCCTGTCCACGAACGTCCACTGGAATCTCGGGCTGGCCCTGACCGCCAACGGCGCGGTCTTTCACCAGTTCGAAGGCGAAGGCGATGCGCTGCCGAAGGCCGCCGGCTACGCCGCGGTGCGGGATGCCGCCGCCCGGATCACCCGCTACGAACTGCGCCTGCCGCTGGCCGATCTCGGGCTGAAACCGGACGAGGAGTTCGGCTTCAACGCGGTCGTTCTGGACGACGACGACGGCAACGGATCCCGTTACTGGTTCCAGTTGGCGTCCGGGCTGAGCGGCCGGAAGCCAAAAAGCCCGCCGCCCTGGCGGGAGTATCCGCGGTTTGAGATGGGGAAGTAGAGGCTCCTGCCCGCCGCCGTTCCCGATTCCGACCGATCGAGGGCGAGACGGCATGGTTCATCTGCCCGTCATCAGGGCATGCCCAGGGCATCCGCAGGGGTTGATAACGGCGTGTGAGCCTGTTAAATTCAACTCTTCCAGTGTAACGTTGGCGATCTGCCTTTCCGAAAGACGTCGCGGCGTATGCAGTGAATCGGATCCGGCGCGGGTATGAGCCGGCCGGAAGCAGTCGAAGGGAGAAATCGATGACAATAGAGAAACCGGACGGCAGGCGTTTGGCCGGGGTTGCGGCGGCGCTCCTGCCGGCATGCGTTGCCGGCGCGCTTGCCGCCGGCGACGCCGAGGCGCGGTTCGGGGGATCGGGCAAGGCCGATCCCATCCGGGTTGCCAACGTGAAGTTCGAGGCCGGCGATGACAAGGGCGCGGGAACGATTGCCCTTGATCTGGCGTGGAACTGGTCGTGGCGCGCGGCATGGGAAGTGGACGCGGCGCAGCACGGCGGCGGGGGCGCTCTCAAGCTGGAGAATTGGGACGCCGCGTGGATCTTCGTGAAATACCGCAAGCCCGGCGCCGAAAACTGGTCGCACGCCACGCTCGACCCGGACGCGTCGCGCCACACCGCGCCCGCCGGAACGAAGCTGGACGTCGGTCTCGCGGACGAAGCGGGGGACGGCGCCGGCGCCGGCGTTCGGCGCGGGCTCGGCGTGTTCGTCTACCGCGCAGTCCCTGGCAGCGGCGCCAACGATTGGCGCGGGCTGAAGCTGCGCTGGCTCAGGGCGGCTGACGGGTTGGACGAGTCCGGGAGGGTGGTCGTCGCGGGCGAAACACCGCGCGCCGCGCCGGCCGCGAACAAGAAGCCGCCGCGTGACGAGATTGACATGCTTTCGTCTCCCGACGACAACTCGCTTTTTGAAGTCCTGCAGGAAGCGGACGCCAAACAGGCGGCGGCCGGAGGGAGCACGAAAGGCACTGTCGAAATCCAGGTGTTCGCCCTTCGGATGGTCTACGTCCCGCAGTGCGCCTTCTGGGCCGGCGACGGCACGACCAACGCGATCGCCGGCCAGTTTTCGGCGGGCGACTCCAGGGAACCTATCCGGATCGAGAGCGAGGCGGCGCTGACCCTGGGCGGCGCGGACAGGAAGAACCTGGGTAACTGGGACAACGTGTTTACCACGGATGATTTCTCGAGCAGCCAGACACGGATCCTGCCGGCTGTGTTTCCGAAAGGGTTCGCGGCGCTCTACTGCATGAGGCAGGAGATCACCTGCGGCGAGATGACGGCGTTCCTGAACACGCTGAACAGCGCACAACAGGCGGCCATGAAGGATTTCATGGGCGAGACGGGAAGCGAAAGGGGAATCACCCTCAAGGGTTCCGGACTTCTCGCGAAATACGAGACCGACGAGCCGCAGGCCGTGTGCAGCGGCATCGCGTGGCGCGAGGCGCTGGCGTTCAGCGCCTGGGCCGGGCTGCGGCCGATGACGGAGCTGGAATTCGAAAAGGCCTGTCGCGGGCCGCTCAAACCGGTGCCGGACGAGTATGCGTGGGGAACGGCCACGACCAACACCGCTGCCGGCAGCGATCGTGAGCGCGCGGGTGCCTCGTACTGGGGCATCCTGGATTTGACCGGCAACCTTATCGAAAACACGGTGGCCGTGGGCGACCCGATCGGCAGGCAGTTTGACGGCACACACGGCGAAGGCCGGGTTGGCGATTTGAGCGAGTGGGATGAATTCGGCGGCTGTTTCAAGAACGTGAACCGGCCGGATATTCTGGCCGGACTGCCGGGATGGTGGATGCTCGGGGGGGGGATGCTCTGGCGCGGCGTTCCAAACCAGTTGGCCGTCATGCGGGTTTCGGATCGAAGCAGTCTCACCTTTATCGATTACAGAAGGGCGCGTCCTACGCCTTGCGGGTTCCGGGCGGTTCGTTCGGTTGGCGCTGGCCGGGCTCAGACCGCGGCCAGTGAAGGCGCCTCACAGGCGGACCGTTTGCAGAGCCTTTTCAATGAACAGGTACGCATCGCGAACGTAACGATGCTGTCGGGCGCCGGGAAGACCGCCGCCATCAAGTTCGATGTCGCCTGGGACGACTCCTGGCGTAACTCAACCAACTATGACGCTGCCTGGGTCTTCTTCAAGGCCAGGCCATCCGGTGCCGCTAACTGGGTACATGTGAAGTTGCTGGCGGACAAAGTGCTGAACCCGACCGGGTATGCCCAGGAGAGCGGAACAAAGTTGGATGTTGTCGTCCCGGCCGGCCCCGACGGCTTCACAGGTGTCTTCCTCCAGCGCGCCGAGCCGGGCGCCGGCCCGCTATCCGCGAAAGGCGTCACAGTGCTGTGCGAAGCTCCGCCACTGAACACTGAAAACCGAACACTGAATACTCCCCTGTGCGCCCTGGCCATCGAAATGGTCCATGTCCCCGAAGGTCCCTTCTTCCTCGGCTCGGGCGGGACGGAGGAGAACCGCTTCTACCAGTACACGGATGGAAGCCAGGATACACTTCCGTATCGGGTGGCGGACGCAGGTCCGATCCCGACCGGGCCGCAGGACGGCCGGTTGTGGGCCACGGGGGTCCAGCCGGACGGATCGGACGCGGGCGAGATCCCGGCGGCTTTCCCCAACGGGTTCCGAGCGTTCTACTGCATGAAGTACCAGCTCAAGCACGGACAGTTCGCCGGGTTCCTGGGCATGCAGTCGGAGGTGCGTTCCTTCTATCACGCCTGGCGGGCGGGGAATGGTGTGGCTCTCGCCAAGGTGGGCTGGGCGTTCCTGCAGGGGCCGACGTGGGCGCAAAGCGCCGCGTTTGGCGCCTGGGCGGGGCTGCGTCCGATGACGGAACTTGAGTTCGAGAAGGCGTGGCGCGGGCCGCGCAAACCGGTTCCCGACGAAATCGGGCCCGGGTACTGGGGCATTCGCGAACTCGCTTCGGATGGACTGGTCCAGCGCATGGTGTCGGTGGGCCGGCCGGAGGGACTGCAGTTTGCCGGCACGCATGGCGGAGGGGCGACGTCCCTGCCGAAGGACTGGCCGCAAGGCCCGTCGGCGTCCATCGCACAACGCGGGGACGATTGGGAGGTGAGACCGGGGCACGGGGATGGCTTCGCGGGAACAAGGCCCTCCATCCGGCGCAGGGTCTTTACGGAAGGCGATACCGACAATTGGCGCGGCGTCCGCACGGCGCCCGCCTTGGCGGCGGCTGCCAAGCCGGCAACCGGGGGCGCCGGGTTCAAGCTCGAACTGGAACCGCTGCCGGCCATGGGCGACCAGGATGTCGCCATCTTTCATCTTGCCGGGAAGTTTCATAATGCCGGAGATCAGGCGCTGCCGGTGGAGTTGAACTCGCCGCTGCCGGATGCCTGTTTCCCGGAGGGGGCCGCGTCGCGCGCCTTCACGGCGGCGCCGAAGAGCGCGACGGAATTCAAGATCCTGACCGTGTTGACACGCCAGACCGCGCGCGCCGTCCGCCGGGTCCAATCCATTCCGGTGTCGGTCAGGAAGAAGGACGGCGAGGTGCTGGCCGAGACCACGGTCAAGCTGCAGTTGAGCGATCCCTTGCAGGAGAAGACGGCGGTCATCGGCACCTTCGACGGCGGCAAGGTGACGTTGCGCGTGGGCAACAGCGCCGGCCAGATCGAGACGGTGACCATCGAGGTCCAGCCGCCGCCGGAGCTGGTCATGGCGGAGACGCACCGGAGTGTTGATGTCCCCGCGGGGGGGGCCGTCGAGGCGCAGTTCACGGCCACCCGCCGGGATGCCTCTGTCGTCGAGGGTTTCTACGCCATGCCCTATCGCGTTGTTCCTGCGAACGGCGCGCCGCAGGCCGGCTCGATCGTCGCCGAGGTGCGCGCGCAGTCGCGTTGGTGGGTGAGCCGGCGCGAGGTCAAAACCGGACCCGCGGTGGAGGCCGGCGGCGATCTGCCGATGGGCGGCGCCGATGATGTGGATCTCGGCGCGGCGGGGCTTGAAACGCCGAAGGCGAGTCCCGAGGAGACGGCCTGGGATGTGGATCCCGCGGGAGTGTTCAGGTCGGGAGGTCCGCCACAGGGCTGGCAGGCGGTCACGCACGGGGCGAGTCTGTGGCCGGGGCGGCTGAAGCCGCCGCCCGCGGGGCGGACGATCGTCTTGGCCGCGACGCGCGTGGTCTCGCCGGCGGATCGCGACGCGATCCTCAAACTTGGACTTGAGACTGACGGCTGGACATGGCTGGACAACACCGTGATGGCGAGCATAGACACCGGCTCGAGCCCGGGATACTACCCGCCCCCCATGCGGATCTGGATCAATGGCGATCTGGTACGCGATTCGCGGCCCGGAGCGAAACCGCCGGCGGCCAGGTCCATCCCGTTGAAGAAAGGCGCCAACACCCTGCTGATGCAATTCGAGACGGGACCGGACGCCAAGGGGCAGGCACCGAACGTGTTCGCGCTGTTCCACGATGCGAAGGACGGCGCGCCGATCCTGGACCTGACGTTTGACATGGAGGTGAAGCCATGAACATGATTCGTCCAAGGTTGCCGGCCCTGGTCGGCGCTCTTCTGCTTGTTGCCGGCACGGCAGGCGCCAACTTCGATCCGCAGGTTCCCATCACCAACGTGACGGTCATCGCGCGCGACGGGAAGACCGCAACGATCCGGTTCGATGTCGCCTGGGGCGATTCATGGCGGAACGACGTCAATCACGACGCGGCCTGGGTGTTCTTCAAGGTGCGGGCCGACGCGCAGTCGGAATGGCAACACGTGCGGCTGGCCGCGGACCCGCCTCCGCACGGAAGCTCCGGCGCGGCGCATCGCACGCTGAATCCGACCGGCTATGGCCAGGAGGAGATCGTCCTCCCGCCGCCGCGGAAGGAGGTTCGTCTGCCATACTACCTCCCGGGCCGGGCGGATTGGGGCAAACCGGGAAGCGTGGAACGCGGTCGTGAATTCTTCTTCGCGGTTGACGACCGCGACACGGCGCTGGAATTTGTTGTGCCGGGCGGCGCCGACGGGTTCACGGGGGTATTCCTGAGACGCGCCGGGAAGGGTGTCGGGTCGGTGAGCGCTCATGCCGTGACGGTCGTGTGGGACGTGGCGGCCTGCAACGGGATTTCGGATCCCGTCAAGGCGGAGGTGCGGGCTTTCGGATTGCAGATGGTGTACGTGCCCGATGGCGCATTCTACCTGGGGTCCGGCGGCACGGAGCCGAACGCGTTCTACGCGTACACGGAGGACCATCAGAACGCTCCGGCGTACCTGGTGACCGGCGCCGGAGCAATCCCGACGGGCAAGAAGCAGGGCCGGCTCTGGGCGCGCAACGCCGCTCAGCCGGAGGATGGCGGCGAGATTCCCGCCTCGTTTCCCAACGGTTATGGCGCCTTCTACTGCATGAAGCAGCACATCACGTCCCGGCAATACGCCTGGTTCCTGGAGACCATCCCCGTCGCGCAAGCTGAAGAGCGATGGAACACCTCCGCCAAGTGGATTCGGGGGGTTGCTTACACCGGCCGCTGTCACACCCAGGTTTTGCGGACGGGTACGGCTCCAAACTACAAGTATGGACACCAGTCCGGTGATCCCCGGTGCGGGGCAGGGTGCTTCGGCATGTCCTGGCCGGACGGCGCGGCTTTTGCGGCTTGGGCGGGACTGCGGCCAATGACCGAACTGGAGGTCGAGAAAGCCGTGCGCGGACCGCGCCTGCCCCTGGCCGACGAATGTTGCGCGAGCTACTGGGGCATCGAACCGTTCAGCACCGCGGCATGGCATGCTTTCAAGGGTTGGCACCCCCAGGGCGAACAGGCGGTGACGGTTGCCAACGGCAGGGGACGCGGGTTCAAGGGGACGCACGGCAACGGGACCGCCGTTCTGCCGGCGGACTGGCCGCAGGCGGATGCGGTCGGCGCGGGATTCCGCTGCACGCATTACCGGTACACCGACGTTGATCTGGCGCGCACGCTGCTGTCCGACCGGCTTCTGGCCGACGCCGCGGACCCGCGCCGCCTCATGTCGTACAAGATGCGCGCCGTGCGGACAGCGCCGAGGGAGCGGTGATCAGTCGGCGGTGAACGGTCTGACCCGTCCGACCGGTCCGACAAGCCGACGGGACACGCGCAATGGACAGACAACCCAACAGAGAAACCATGAGCGCGTTCCGGCCGGCGCGGTTTGCGGTGGCGGCGTGGCTGGCGGGCGCGGCAGGCGTGTGGGCCGCGGAAACCGCCGGAGTCGGGGTGAACGATCCCACGGCCCGGTTCCGCGGGCCGCCGACCTACGATTTCGGCGTGACGAACGTGAAGTGGGAAGCCGCCACGCCGGAGTACAGCTACGTGACGTTCGACCTGCATTGGTCGTTCTCCTGGCGTGCCAAGTGGACGGAGCCGGCCGAGAAGAACGTGACCGGCAAGCCACTGGAGGTCGAGAACTGGGACGCGGCCTGGGTGTTCGTCAAGTTCCTGCCTGACAAGGACTCCGAAGAGGCGCAGGAGCGCAACCACTGGCTCCACGCGACGCTCGACAAGGACCCGGCCGATCACGTGATGCCCGCCGGCGCCACGAACAGCGTGAAGTTTTCCGACGACGGCACTCGCGGCATGGGCGTGTTCATCTATCGCGATGCGGTCGGGCACGGCGTGAACGACTGGAAGGGGATCAAGCTTCGCTGGCTGCATGGTGCTGACAAAGTTGATCCGGCGAAGGCCGCCGTGCAGGCGCACGCGATCGCGATGGTGTACGTTCCGGAAGGTCCGTTCAAGGTGGGAGTAGTCGCCAAGTCGGGCTACTCGCCCTTCTCGGACGGCGCGGACGTGTCCATCACGCGGTATGACGGGGAACAGAGCTTTCACGAGATACCGGAAGCCCTTCGCAACGCCATTGAGACGACCACCAGCAAGGACGGGGGGCCGTACTTGCAGTGGGATGTCAGGCCGGTCTCGTCCAGCCTGACGGACGGCAGGTGGCGTGGCGGCCCCACGATCCCGTTCCTGCTGGACGCGGAGTGGAACGCGCCGGTGGCGTCAGGGCCGCGGGCGCGGCGAGTTGGTCCGGTTGCCCGCCAGATCTGGAGCACGCTCAATTTCAGCGAGCGGGGGGGTGGGGGCGGCGGGTTTGGGAGCCAGATCGGGGGGACCGCGCCGCTTTCCGACGAGTTTCCCACGGGTTATGACGCCTTCTACTGCATGAAGTACGAGCTGACGCAGGGACAGTACGCGGAGTTTCTCAACTCGCTGCCGCCCGATGTCGCCGCCGGCCGGGCTTTTGTCGGCGGCGAAGTGAGCTCCGACGCGGGGATGAACCGGAACGAAGCGAAGCTGGATCTCGGCCAGGGGCGGGGTGCCGTAACGCTGGTCGAGAACGGCGGCCACACCATTTACTGTCTTTCCGATCTCGCGAGCAGTGCCGGGGCGCCGGCGCCGGGCATGAGGCCGGGCGAAGAGCCGGAGAAGAAGAAAGACGCCATGGACGATTTGCTGTCGGATACGTTTGACGAGAAGAGAGGGAGCGCGAAAGGCGCGGCGCCGCCGCCGCGGCCCGTTTATGTGGCGCGCTGCCCGTTCCGCCGGATTCCGGGCGTCACCGGCGCGGACACGCGCGCCTACGCCGTGTGGGCAGGGCTGCGGCCGATGACGCAACTGGAAGAGGTCAAGGCCGGCGTGGGCGCGCGCGATCCGGCCGCGCCGCCCGACTGGGCGCCGCCGAAGAACCTCAAAGGGGATATGAAGCTGCTGGATGTCGGCTTGCCCACCGAGCGATACCTCAGCGGCAATTCCGAGTACGGCCACAATATGGCCATGAGGGTAGGGTGCCGGTCCACGCCCACCAGCGATCGCGGCGAAGCCATGGCCACGTACTGGGGCGTTTCGGAAGGGGGCGGCCCCGCCGTCGGGATGGCTTTCCGCAAGTTCCGCGGCACGCATGGCAACGGAGCAACATCGGCTGGAACGCCGGGCGCCCCGGTCAAGCGGTTTCTCGCTCCGTTCAAGGATGGACCCGAAGATTGGCCGGACTGGGGCGCGTACATCGGCGGGCATTTCGTGGGCGGATCCTGCCGGCTTGTGGTTTCCGCGGACAACCGCCTACGCTCGGAAGCTACGGCGCGTCAAGACCGGATCAAGAAGCCCGCCGCCGAAGCGGTCTTGCCCGAGTTCAAGCGCAAACGGGGGGCGCAGTTCCCGCCGGCCGATGCGCGCCGGGACGACATTCCGCGGGTGGCGAACGTCAAGGTCGAGCCCGGGAAGGACTACAGCACCGTGTCGTTCGATCTCTCCTGGAAAAACTCCTGGCGCGGGAAGTGGGTGGAGCCGGCGGAGAAGAACGTCACCGGCAAGCCGCTAACCGTCGAGAGCTGGGACGCGGCCTGGGTGATCGTTAAGTTCCGGCCCGTCGGCGCCAGGGATGAGGTGCCGGCCATGCTGGCGGCGGCGAAGAAAGACCACCAGGCCCCGGCCGGCGCCGAGTTGAACGTCGGACTGACCGACGACGGGCGCCAGGCCGCCGGCGTGTTCATCTGCAGGAGCGCGGCCGGCGTTGGGGCGAACGAGTTCAACGGCGTCAAGTTGCGATGGAGCCACGGTGCGGCCGTTGACCCGACCAAGGGCGAAGTGAAGGTCCATGCGATCGCCATGGTTTATATCCCCGAGGGGCCGTTCGCCTCCCGCAGTCCGTGGGGCCACCCGCTGAAAATCATCACGACCCCCGACGCCACGCATCCGGACGGATATCTGGACTCCGGAACAAACGCCAGGCCGGTCAATGCGGAGTGGCCGAACGGGTTTGCCGGGTTCTACTGCATGAAGTATTCGATCAGCCAGGGGCAGTATGCCGAGATGCTCAATTCCACGCCGTCGGGGAGTTTCCACGTGGCCAGGCGCTACGGCGCGCTGGCGCACAACAACGCACGGCGCTGGCATCCTGCGTACTACGGTTTCAACGGCTACACCATCACAACCAACGCCGCGGGCCTGTTCCGCGCTGACGTGCCGGACCGGATGTGCCCGCTGCTCACGGAGCCCGACATCGCCGGCTTCATCGTATGGGCGGGGCTTCGGCCCATGACGGACCTCGAGTACGAGAAGGCCTGCCGCGGCCCGCGCGCCGTGGCCGGCGGCAGGGATGCCTGGACGCCGGCGACTTGCGGCCCCGCGGCGGGACTGGACAAGTCCGTGCTCGAGGCGCCTTCAGCGGTCGGCACCGGCCCGTCGTACTGGGGCATCCGCGAGTTGAGTTTGAGCGGCTGTGTGCAGGAATGGGCGCCTGTTGTGTCGAGCGCCTGGGGTTGGGGCAAGAAATATCTGGGAACACACGGCACCGGCGCCATGGCGGATCCGGACGATTGGCCCTGGGGCTGGTTTGCGGACTATTACTATGGCGGCATCTGGCGCGCTCCCGGGTATGGGACAGTCGGCCATTGGGTCAGCGCCGACGAATGCGACATCACCCCCTGGGAGACCATGGACGGCGAACGGTGCGGCCGCTACGGAGTGCGAGCGGTACGCACGGCGGCCGCGGAGGGCGCGGGTGGTCCGCTGGCGCTCGACGAGTTTCCGAGCCTGGCCGGGGCCGATGTGGCCGTGTTCAACATCAGCGGCAGCTTCAGGAATGACGGCGATGCCCCGCTGAAGGTCGAATTGTCGCTGCCGCTGCCGGCCGCCTGTTTCCCCCAGGGCGCCGCCTCGCGCGCCTTCACGGCCGCGCCCAAGGCCGCGACGCCGTTCCGGATTCCCGTGGTGGTAACCAGCCTGGCCGCCAGGGAGGCGCTGGGCGGCAAGAAAACCATGCCTGTGCAGGTTCAGGGCCCGGGCGGCAAGGCGCTGGCCGAGCGTCGGGTCCCGCTGCAGATGGGAGGGCGGGATCGCCAGGGTTCGGTCATCCAGTCGCTCGAGGGAGGGAAGATCGAATTGAGCGTGAAGAACGCCACGGACAACCCTCTGTCATTGGCCTTTGATATGCCGTCGATCCCGGCCGTGAAGATAGGCGTGTCTGGCCGGTCGCTGGCGGTTGCGGCGGGCGCCGATGGCGTGGCGGCGTTTCCCGTCCCGCGTCAGGCGTTTCCGAAAGAGGGGCCCTGCGCCATCCCGTATATCGTGACGGTGGGCGGCCTGTCAGCCGTACCGGGACAGGCAGGCGTGAAACTGGCCGGCGCGGTGGAAGCAGACCTGCGCCAGCAAACGCGTTGGTGGGTTACGATAAGAGAGAAGACCGGGCCGAAGGCGGGCGGCATGGACGTGGGCGGCAACGTCCTGGCCGAGGTGGGCGAAATCGCAGGGCTGGACGACGTTGCCGGCGGGGACAGCGAGGTCTTCAAGGCGGCCGCTCCGCCTGCCGGCTGGAGACGGATGACCTGCGGCGGGAACCTGGGCCTGGGAACCGACGACACGGTGGCCACGCACGACTCGACGGTGGTGGCCGCCACCCGCGTGGAGGCGCCGTCCGACCGCGAGGCGGTCCTGAGCCTGTCCCGTCCCGCGCTGCGCTTCAAGTTGCGGGCCTGGGTCAACGATGCGCTCGTGTACGAGCAGGTTCCGGCCCTGCCGAGTGGCGAGCCCGCGGCGGCCAACCCGACCGCCAGGCCGTTCCGCCTGCGCAAGGGGCCGAACACGCTGGTGGTGGAGTGTCTGTCCCAGGAGGATGCGCCCGCGACGCCCGGCGCGATTACTGTGGAGTTCCGCGATCCGAAGAGCGACGCGAAGCAGAGCGACCTGATCTTCGATATGGAATCGGGCGGGCGGGGGGCAAAATAGCCCAAAGGCCGGAAGAAACCCTTAACAGCAGCGGAGTCTGACCCGTCAGACGTGTCCGACCGGTCAGACAGGTCCGACGAAACGAGCAAACCCAAATGAGAACGACACCACATAGACTGAACGTGGTTCCAGTACTGTTGCTGGCCGGCTCGGCACTCGCCGGCGAAAACGATCCCTCGGCCCGCTTCCGCGGGCCGTTGACCTACGATTTCGCCGTGACGAACGTGAAGTGGGAGGCGGCAACGCCGGAATACAGCTATGTGACCTTTGATCTCCACTGGTCGTACTCCTGGCGGGTGAAGTGGACGGAGCCGGCCAAGACGAGCGCGACGGGCAAGGACATGGAGGTGGAGAACTGGGATGCGGCCTGGGTGTTCGTGAAGTTCCTGCCGGAGAAAGACACAAAGGCGGCCATCGAGCGCAACCATTGGCGGCACGCGACGCTCGACACCGACTTTGCGCATCACGTGATGCCGGCCGGGGTGACGAACACGGTCGGACTCACGATGGACGGCAAGCGCGGACTCGGCGTCTACCTCTTTAGGGACCGAATCGGCCACGGCGTCAACGACTGGAAAGGCATCAAGCTGCGCTGGAATCACGGCACGGATCAGGTGGACCCCGCCAAGGCGAAGGTCAAGGCGCACGCGATCGCCATGGTGTATGTGCCCGAGGGTCCCTTCCGCGTCGGGTCCGGTTCGGCGACGCACATCCCCGAGTTTCTGGACGGCCCCACTTTGCCGGTGAGCGGCACCAGAGGGTATCCCACCGCAAGCCTTACGGACGGATCCTGGCGCGGCGGCCCGGTGATTCCGTTCCTGCTGGATGCGGAATGGAGCGGCCCGGCTTCGCCTGAAGGCTTCGCCGCGGCAAGCCCGGCAAAGGACGGGAGCCGCGCGCGCCGCATCGGGCCGGTCGCCGGCCAGCTCTGGGGAACGCTGACGTATATCGAGCGGATGTTCCCCGGCAGCTCGGTCGGCCGGGCCGGCGTATTGAACGACGAGTATCCGACCGGCTATGAGGCTTTCCACTTCATGAAGTATCCGCTGACGCAGGGACAGTATGCCGATTTCCTCAACTCGCTCCCGCCGGATGTGGCCGCCGCGCGCGCGTATTCCGAGAAGGTGGACGGAAGGGATCCCGAGGGCGGCTCGGCCGGCACCGAACACGTCAAACTGAATCTCGGCCCCGGCTATCAGCCCGTCATCCAGGAGCCGGACGGTCATACCATTTATTCTTCGGCCGACCTGCCGGAGAGACCCGCGAGCCTGGATGATGCGGGAAGCACTCCGGGCAAGGGGCCTGGAGATGGCATGGACACGCTGCTGACGGACGTGCTGGACGGAGCGAAAGAGAAGAAACCCCAGGCGCCGCCGGTCTACACGGCCCGCGTGCCCTTCCGCCGATGCAACTACCTCTCCACCCCGGACTGCTTCTCGTATGCGGTCTGGGCGGGACTTCGGCCGACGACGGAGCTGGAGTACGAGAAGGCTTGCCGCGGAGTCCGCCGCCCGGCGCCTAACGAGTTGGTGTTCGGCTCGACCAACAAACTTGGCCAGGCCGGCGGCGGCTCGAACGCACGCCTGCTGGATGCCGGCCGTCCGACGGAGCGCTTTGCAGGGGGAGCAGCCAACGGCAACTATTTCGGAGCGGCGCGGGTCGGGTGGTCCGCCACCCCCGACAGTGACCGGGAAACCGCGGCCGCGTCCTACTGGGGCATCCTGGAGCTATTCGACGCGCATGTCATTTCGGTTGGAAGCGCCAACAGGAAGTGGCGGGCGTTCAGCGGCACGCCGGGCGACGGCCGCGCGCCGGCCGGACAGGCCGGCGCCCCTGCCACGCGCAAGAACGGCCCCGTGTTCGACACGACGCCGGCCGACTGGCCGGGCCCCGTGCAGTGCGGAATGAAGGGCGTATCCCTTTCGGGCAGGGACCTCGACGACCGGGGGTGGATCGGTGGTGAGCACATGGGTGGCTCCCGCCACGCTGGCAACTCCTGCCGGCTGGCAGGCCCGCGAACCACGCCATGCCCCGTCCCCCGCCCCGGGACCGCCGACGAGGCGGCCGGGCCGCCGCCGTCAGGCCGCCCGGCCGGGCCTGAGTCGGCAAAGGCACAGGCCGCCCCCGGGGCATCCGACACCGTCAAAGTCACGAACATCAAGTGGGCAGCCGGAACCATGGAGTACAGCACGGTGACATTCGATCTGGCATGGGACAATTCCTGGCGGGCGGCGTGGACGGAACCGGCGGAGGCGAATGTCACCGGGAAACCCCTCAAGCTCGAGAGCTGGGACGCGGCGTGGGTGTTCGTGAAATTCCGTCCGGCCGGCGTCCGGGACGATGCGCATGCCACGCTTGCGCCCGACGCCGGCGATCACAAAGTGCCCGAGGGCGCGACGCTGGACGTGGGGCTCAGCGACGATGGCGAGCGCGGCGTCGGAGCGTTCATCTACCGGAAGAACGCGGGGCGCGGACCGATGGACCTCCGGAACGTGTCGTTGCGGTGGCAACATGCGGCCGACAAGATCGAACCATCCGGGGCCAGGTTGACGGTTCACGCCATTGAAGTCGTGTATGTGCCGCAGGGGCCGTTCGCGTCGCAAAGCCCCTGGGGCCGACCGTTGACCGTGATCAGTCACGATGATGCCACGCGGCCCGGCGGGTATGCCGGCAATACGAACGAGATCCCGCGGGAAGTCTCCTGGCCCAACGGCTACGCCGCCTTCTACTGCATGAAGCACGCGATCAGCCAGGGGCAGTACGCCGCCCTGCTCAACTCGGTGGCGTCGGATCCGGCCGCCGCCGATTACAACGGCGGACGCTACAGCGCGCTGGCGAACGGGAATCCGCGCCGCTACAACGGCGTGCTGTACAACGTCAACGGTTTCAGCATCAAGTACAGCGCGGACGAAAAGCGCTACACGGCGGATGTGCCGGACCGGCCGTGCAACATGCTCTCCTGGCCGGATATCCTGTCCTACACCGCGTGGGCGGCGCTGCGTCCGCCGACCTGCCCCGAATACGAGAAGGCATGCCGCGGCCCGCGCAAAGTGGCGGAGGACGGAGACGCCTGGACCGCCGCAACCTGCGCGCCGGCGCCGGCGCTCGGCCTGACCGGCGGTCGGACCTACGGCAGTTATGGTCCGTCGTACTGGGGCATCCAGGGGCTGAGCCTGAGCGGAAACCTTCTGGAGTGGCCGGGGCTGGTCCACAACGCGCGCAGGATCGGCCTCTCGTTCTCCGGGTCGCATGGCAACGGCAGCCCGTGGGCGCCGGACGACTGGCCCTGGTCCGGCTTCGGCGACGGCATCGGGATGGGCATGTTTCACGGGATGGGAAACATCGGCATCTGGGTCGATCCGTCCGCGCTCGACGCTGTCCATCCGCGGTGGGAGAACATGGACTCGGATCGGACCGGCCGCTTCGGCGCGCGGGCCGTGCGCACGGCCGCCGGCGGGTCCGGGAAGGACGCGCCGTTGAAGGTCGATGCCCTGCCGAACCTGGCCGGGTACGACCTGGCTATCGCGAACCTGTCGGGCCGGTTCCAGAACGACGGCGACCAACCGCTGAAGGTCGAGCTGGTTGCGGCGTTGCCCGCCGACTGTTTCCCGCAGGGGCCCGCCTCGCGCGGCTTTACGGCAGGGCCGAAGACGGCGGCGCCGTTCAAGGTGCCCGTGGTGTTCACCAGCGCGAACGTGAAGGCGGCGGTGCGCCGGGCAGGAGCGATGTTCCTGCCCCTGAAAATCCAGGGCCCCGGCGGCGAGGTGCTGGCCGAAGGCTCCGTCCGTTTGCAGATGGAGACGACGGAACGGCCGCCCATGGTCGTCCAGTCGCTCGACGGAGGCAAGATCGACCTGAACGTTAAGAACGCGACGGAGAATCCGTTGACGCTGATGTTCGAAATGTCGCCGCCGTCGGCGGTACGGCTCGGCGAGAGCAAGCAGAGCATCACCATCGCGGCCGGCAGCGCTGGCGTGGTGGCGTTCCCGGCACCTCGTCAGTGGTTCCCGCAAGAGGGGCCGTGCCGGATTCCGTACCGCGTGACCGTCGGAAGCGGCGCGGCGCTGGCCGGCGAGGCGGCCGTCGAGCTGCGGACGCAGACGCGCTGGTGGCTGACCAGGCGCGTCAAGACCGGGCCGAAGATGGGGGAAGGTGACGTCGATCTTGGCGGGCTGGAGGGCGCCTTTTCCGAGGCCGGCGACGTCTTCACCCTCGCCGCGCCTTCGAAGGGGTGGAAAGCCGTGACCTGCGGGTCGGCGGTCACGCTCGGGGATGCCGGGCCGTTGCCGTCGCGGGAGTCCAAGGCCATAGGGGCGACACGCGCGATCGCGCCCGGCGACGTAAACGCGGTCGTCGAAGTGCGCGCGGTCAGCGCGGCCGGCAAGGAAATCCCGCTGAACCCGACGGAGAAGGGCGAGATACCGTTCTTCATCAGCGTCTGGGTCAACGACAAGCTGGCGTTCGACTCGCGTTTGCCGGAGCAGGGACGCGCCAAGCCCTGCCGCCTCCGTAAGGGCGCAAACGCCCTGGTGGTGGAGTGGCAGTCGAACGCGGACGGCGAAACCGCGGGCGAGAACGTCCGGGTGCAATTCAACGACGCCAAGACCGGCACGCCGCTGCCCGACCTGTTTTTCGACATGGAGGAAAAATGACCGGAAAGACAGCGAATCTGTCGCGAGGAAACGCGCAAGGCCGGCGTTGACGCGACGAAGCTCCCGCCCGCGGGATTCGTGGTCAAGACCGCGAACAATCGCGTCTATCTCGTGTTGGACTCTCTTTTGACTATGCAAAGACGGAGAGTGAAGTTGTGTTCGTGACAGATTTCGGAATTGGCGGAGGAACCGGAACGCGCGGGGCTCGGCTGCAGCGGGGGGCGCTCCAGAAGATTGATGCCCGGGCAGGGCGAGATGATGAACATGCGTAAACGTCAGGCTTCCGAGTCGCGGAGCTTTCCCGACGCGCGCACCGGCGCGCCGGTGCGGCAGGTGACCAGTCATCCCTCGATCCACCATCACCCGTTCTACTACCTGCCGGCGTACGACGACGCGATGACGCGGCTCTTCTTCGTTTCGCACCGGACCGGGCGGCCCGAGATCTGGTGCGAGATCCGCGCCACCGGCGAGCTGCGGCAACTGACCGATCAACCGGATCTGGGCGAATGGTCGGCGCATCCCTCGCATGACGGACGGCACGTGTATTACGTGGCCGGGAGTGTTGCGCGTCGCGTGTCGTGCGACGACGGAGGCGTCGATCGCCTGGCGGACTTCGGGCCCTTGGCCGGCCGCGAGGCCGGCATGGTGGGCGCGGCCATGGGCACAACCGCCCTCAGCCACGACGACCGCTACTGGGCCGTGCCGGTGAAACTGGGGAAACGCTTCCGGCTTGTCGTTATTGACACCGCAAGCGGCGCGCAAGAGACCATCCTCGAAGCGGACACCATCGGCCACCCGGAGTTCCATCCCTCCGACAATAACCTGCTGCGCTACGCCGGATCCTACAGGCAGCGCATCTGGGTCATCAACCGCGACGGCTCCGGAAACCGCCTGGTCTACGAGCGCAAAGCGCTCGCCACGCCGGGCCGGTACGAGTGGATCGTGCACGAGACGTGGAATCCCGGAAGAATGTGGCGAAAAGGCGCCTCCCTGACACCTGACACCCGACACCTGACACCTGAAATTATCACCGCCAACTGGCCGCGCGGGTGTATCGGCATCGACATCTATACCGGCGCCGTGCGGCCGGTGTGTTCGTTCAACGCGTGGCACCCGAGCATCAACCGCCAGGGCACGCTGATGTGCGCCGACACGACCTTTCCCGACGTCGGACTGCAACTCTTCGATCCGAGCGATGGGGTGGGATCTCCTCGGACGCTTTGTTTCCCGGAAGCCACCAATGAGGGCAAGCACTGGAATACGGACCATTGCCCCTATGACGACGAAGACTACCGGCAGGGCAAGTGGAAGGTCTATGCCCCGCAGCACACCCACCCGCATCCGGCGTTTTCCCCGGACGGCCGGTTCGTGGTCTTCACCTCCGATCGCACGGGGCACAGCCAGGTGTACGAAGTGGAAATACCAGAACCGCACAAGGAGAAACACGCATGAGGAACTGGCAAGAACATCCGTGGATGGGCGTCTTCGCCGCCACGTTGTGTCCGTTTCACGAAGACGAATCGCTCGATGAAGCCGGGCTCCGCGCCTACATCCGCGAGCTGGCCGCCGTCCCCGGCCTCAAGGGACTGGTCCCGAACGGTCACACCGGAGAGATCATGAGCCTGCGCGAGAAGGAGCGCGCGGAGGTCACACGGATCGTGGCCGAGGAGGTGAAGAAGAGCGGCGCGCGGCTGAAGGGCATCAGCGGTGTCTGCGGCGAGGGGAGCCTGTCGGCCATTGACCATGCCATCGCGGCGAAGGAGGCCGGCGCCGATGCCATTCTCCTGATGCCGCCGCATCACTGGCTGCGCTTCGGGCGCACGAGCGCGGAGGCGGTCGGGTTCATCGCCGACGTGGCCGAGGGAGCCGGCATCGATATCGTCATCCACCAGTATCCGGCCTGGACCAAGGCCGGCTATGCGCTTAATGAAATGCTGGAGATGGCGAAGATCCCCCGGGTGAAGTGCATCAAGATGGGCACGCGCGACATGGCGCGCTGGCTCTGGGACTACGAGCAGCTCAAGGCCGCGCGGCCGGACCTCAGTATCATCACCTGCCACGACGAGTACCTGCTGCCCACGCTGCTCGAAGCCGGCGACGGCGCGCTGATCGGTTTCGCGGGGTTCGCCCCGCGGCTCATGATCGACCTGGTGCATGCCTGCCTCAACGGCGATCTGGCCGGGGCGAAGAAGGCCCAGCAGACCGTGGCCCCGCTGGCCCGGCTGATCTACAACTTCGGCGAACCCGGCTGTGGCGCGCACCAGCGCATGAAGGTGGCCAAGTGGCTGCTGGGCGAGATGTCCAGCCCGGTCTTCCGCCGGCCCGTGCGGCCGCTTCCGGAAAACGAGGTGCAGCGCTTGCGCGACGGGCTGAAGGCGCTGGGGATGAAGACGGTGAACTGATGAAGAAGGTATCGACTGCAGTCGATTGCTGCCGACAGCAATCGATTGCCGTCGAAACCAAAAAAAGGGACAACCGCATGAGCACCCAACTCCCCATTCCCGCCCAACCCTTGCGCCTCGCCCTCATCGGCGCCGGCTCGCGCGCCCGGGACATCTACCAGCCGCTCTGGGAATTGCTGAAGCCCTGGTGCGTGCCGGTGGCGGTGTGCGATCCGGTCGCCGAGAACGGCCGGAAGCTGGCCACGGCCCTCGGCGTGCCGCACTACTCGGACATCCGCAAGCTCGTGAAAGACCGCCCCATGGAGGCCGCGCTGGTGGTGACGCCTGTGCCAAGTCACCACTCGATCTCGGTCTTTCTCTCGTCCAACGGCATTCCGAACCACACGGAGACCACGTGGGCCAGCATGCTTTGCCAGGCGAAGGACATGATCGCCGCGGCGAAGAAGCACAAAGTCGTCGTCCGCGTGGCGGAGAACTTCTTCCGCATGCCGATCGACCGCTTCGCCCAGACCGTGCGCGACTCGGGCTATCTCGGCCGCATCGGCCGCATTGTCTGCTACGCCGATCACACCGGCTACCACAATGATTCGCGCTGGATCGCCTTCGCTCGGTGCCATCCGGAATGGGTGCAGTGCGTCGAGCACGCCATGGCGCACCCGGCCTTCTACTCGATGCCGCAGCGCCGGCACGAGAAGGAGACGCTCGCGGCCCGTTTCTTCCATTTCCCCAACGATCTGCTGGTGCTGGATGTCGGCAGCGGGCACGTCAAGGGGCACCTCGGGCGTCATCCGCGCCGCGGCTACACCGAGTTCCAGGGCGAGCGCGGCACGCTTGTGAGCCGTGCGCCCGGTCCACACTGGGGCGACTTGCCGAACAATGTCGAAACCGAGCTGCGCCTGGTCTCCGATGCCAAGCTGGCCCCGGCCCAGGAGGCCGCCGATAACCTCTGGGGCGGCGGTACTGCCGACGTCATCACGCCGGTCATCTATGACGCCAACGATCAGGTCTGGACCGGGATGCACGCCGATACGCCCACCGGACGTATCGAATACGGCAACCCCTTTGCGCCCTGCATGACGGGCACCAAGGGCAACCCCTGGCCGAACTGGTACATTGTGGCCGTCATGGATCACCTGGTTGACTTCGCGCTCGCCGTGAAGGGCCTGCGTGACAGCGAATTCACCGCCGAAGACGCGCTGATGAGCGAGATGATGGAGGTCGGCGCGCGCGAGAGCAACCTCCAGGAGGGCCGCCGCATCAGACTCCCGATCGAGGGCGACCTGGAAAGCGACGCCATCGAACGGGAAAAGCAGCGCAAACAGTTCGGCTGCGATCCGCTCGACGTCGAGGCTATGCTATCGGTGAGCTTTCCGCAGCCGTGAGGAAAATGGCGGACGGCTCACGCGATTTTGTTCAACAGACGCAGGTACGCCGCGAGATCGCCGGCGGAGAAGCAGCAGAAGGTCGCCTCTTGCACCCCTCCGCCGGCCGCCGCCCGCACCGTGCCGATGGCGATCTCGGCGGCCGCTTCTATCGGGTATCCGTATACGCCGGTGCTTATGCAGGGAAAAGCGATCGAGCGCAGTTTGTGTTCGGTCGCCAGTTCCATGCACCGGCGGTAGCATGATGCCAGCAGCTCCGGCTCGCCGTGTGTTCCGCCGCGCCAGACCGGACCGACGGCATGGATCACGAACCTGGCCGGCAGACGGTAGCCCTTCGTCATCCTGGCTTCGCCGGTGGGACAACCGCCCCATTCCCGGCATTCCTGCAGCAGTCCCGGTCCGGCTGCACGGTGGATGGCGCCGTCAACGCCTCCGCCGCCCAGCAGGGACGTGTTCGCCGCGTTGACGATGGCGTCCACGGCGAGGGTCGTGATATCGGCCCGGATCGCCTTCAGGAGCATGGCATTGCGAGCCCGAGATACTCCGCGTGGTTCGACGGCGCCAATGATGCCGGAACGGCGTCCCCGCGGCAAGCGTGAAGGGCCGTGAAGGGCCGGGCAGAATCGGATACGCGCAACTCCTGCTTGTCGCCGCCTCCGCCGCAGGTGTATAAAGAGAGGCCGCGACTCCGCTTACCCCGGTAGCTCAGGTGGACAGAGCATCGGATTTCTAATCCGACGGTCGCAGGTTCGAGTCCTGCCCGGGGTGCCAATCACAAGAGCCTTGAAAACACGCATATTCCCGAATGATTTCAAGGTTTCTTCGGTTTCAGGCCTTGTCTCTTGTGTCCCTTCGCGTTCCGTTTGGCTTCCTCTGTAGGATGCTCGAAAGGGATACAAAAGGGATACACTTCCCCGGCGGCCCCGGCCATGTTCGCGGCCCTTCCCCCGTCCGACAAACCCGACAAACCGACAAACCGGGCAAAAAGACCGGCCAGGGGTTAGTGACCCAAGGGGGTGCCTGGTGGCGGCTGTGGTCCTTAGCCCAGGCGACCGTTCAGCCTGTGCGGTTGCGAGGCGGCGCCATCCCGGCTAGACTCGTCGTTCCCTGGCAGCATGCCGGTGGAGGGCCACAAGACATGGGAGAGGAAGAACGCATGGACAGCGGTCACGCCCCGGTGCAGGGGCAGCGTTATCTGTTCGCAGTCGTCTTGGTCACGGGCGCAGCGGTCATGACCCTGGAACTCCTGGGCACGCGGGTGATGAGTCCCCTGTACGGCTCCGGCCTGTACGTGTGGGCTTCGCTGATCACGGTAACCCTGGTAGCCCTGTCTGCGGGGTACTGGGTGGGTGGCTCGCTGGCCGACCGGTTCCCGCGATGGGAGGGGCTGTTCGGCACGGTGCTGCTCGCGGCGCTCTGCACGTTGCTGGTGTCATTCATTGCCAAGCCGGTCCTCTCGGCCACGTCGGGCTGGGAACTGCGGTGGGGCTGCATCAGCAGCGCGTTCGCGCTCTTCGCCGCGCCGCTCCTGTTGCTCGGTATGGTCACCCCGTTCGCGGTCAGGCTCAAAGCCCGTGACGTCCGGACGGTGGGAAAGGCTGCGGGGAGCCTCTACGCGGTGTCCACTGTGGGTAGCGTGGCGGGCACCCTGGCGACTGGCTTTGTGCTCATCCCCTCGCTGACGGTCAGGAGCATCCTCTACGTTGTCGCAGGCGCGCTGGCAGCGCTTGCCGCGGCGGGGTTGCTCCTCTGCCAAGCGCGGCGGGCCGCCGTAGGAGCAACCGCCGTGGCTGGCCTGGCGGCCTTCGGGACGCTCCTCGGAACTGGTGTGGCTGAGCGTGACGCGACGGGCCTGGTTTTTGAGGGCCAGAGCCTGTACGGTGCGATCATGGTCGTGGACGACGAGAGCGAACGGTACCTCGTCATTGATGGCGTTTGCCAGACGCACCTGCCGAGAGACAAGGCTCTTCCCGTGACCTGCGAGTACGTGCGAACAATTGGCCTTCTGCCGCTCTACAACCCGTCAGCGCGTGACGTGCTGGTCGTGGGGTTGGGCGGTGGGGGAATGCTCCGGCTCTTCGAAGAGCGCCAGTATGCCATTGATGTCGTGGACATCAACCCACAGCTCGCGCGCGTGGCTCGGGAGTTTTTCCACACGCTCCAACGCGGGGAGGAACTCCACCTTGAAGACGGCCGCCGTTTCGTACACAGGGGGATACGGAAGTACGACTTCATCATCCTTGACGTGCCCACAATTGACTCGTTTCCCTTCCACCTGTTCTCCCGCGAGTCCTTCGAGGCCATGCGGGCCGCCCTCAAGCCCGGCGGAATTCTAGCGGTCAACGTTATCGCCTGCTTGAGAGGCCGCAGGGCCATCGGGGCTATATCAGTCCACAAGACCATGAGGGCCGTATTCCCGCACATCGAGTCCTTCTCAGCGCACTTCGACCAGGATTCGCAGATGGGGAATGTGATCTTTTTCGCTTCGGGATCCAGGCTAAGCCTACCGCCGAGCGCGGTGACCGACGACGCAGAGGAGCGCCGCATCGCCCTGCCAACCGAGGGGGGCATCGTCGTCGAGGACAACTTCAACCCGCTCGACTCCCTCTTCTCGGAGACGAGCCTCGAATACAGGAAGCCGCTGCGCCACGGCCTGGGCGCGGGTACCTTGCTGGACTGATTGCCGCGCCGTCGCCGTCCACGCGCCGTTCCTGCCCAGGTAGGAAGCGACGCTCTCGACCAGCTCGGGCCAGCGTTCGGAGGCCACGCGGCGGCGGTGGGCCTCCGCGCCCGCGCCCGGCTCCTCGTAGAGCCACTCGGGCAGGCGCCAGATG
>Ga0194125_10001813_pt1 | contig 36049 bp, 41 predicted proteins | sample TA2KigC250mmetaG_FD_148626 | JGI IMG/M metagenome (GOLD analysis project Ga0194125, IMG submission 148626) | Freshwater microbial communities from Lake Tanganyika, Tanzania - TA2015034 Kigoma Deep Cast 250m | ecosystem: Environmental > Aquatic > Freshwater > Lake | place: Tanzania: Lake...
AAGGCGCTGAAGCCCGCCAGCCGAAGCCTCTCCCATCCTTCGGTAAAGGTCTTCGATCCTCGCAGGAATCCCGGGATCTTTTTTGGAAATAAAGATCTCCCAGCCAAGCTCTTTTGTCCCCCAATAGAGAGCCCCCCCTCCGGTCAGCCTACGGTTAATCTCGATGCCTTTGTTACGGCAATAATCGAGTCGAACCTCTTCTTCGACGGATTGGTGATGGCCGACCAGGACCGAAGGGTTTGAGAACTGAAGAAAGCGAAGGGTGTTTGGGATGGCCTCTTTCGATTTTAGTTCGAGGAGCGCCTCATCGAGGGCCATATTTTCGGCCGCTGAGCGAGCACCGGTATCCAAAAGTCGCCAGGTTTCCATTTATTATTTTTTATAACCAATTTTACTCTGTTCTTCAATTAGAATAAACTTCGTTTCACACGGTAAATTTGTTCTAACCCCAAAAAGGCTAAAAATAGAAGCCTTATTATTTATGTGTCCATCGTAAGTTGTTGATTAAACGAGGAGTCTTATTTTCTCTTTCGCAACGAACCACAAAAGTCCAAAAACAACGATAACATCGTGTTATGGCAATGAATTCTTTGAAGAACAAATTTACCCTGCTTCGTTTCATTTTAGATCTTGACAAAATATGGTTTACCAATTATATGTACAATTAAGCATATAAACATAAACATTTCATGGATGACAAAATTCTTAAGTTGAAGACAGAAATCCTGAAGGCCTTGGCTCAGCCCACGCGATTAAAAATACTTGAATGTTGTAAGGATGGAGAAAAGTGCATTTGTGAAATCGTCCCAGCCATCCAAGGAGAACAATCCAATATATCCCGGCATATTTCACTGATGCAGAAAAGTCATTTAGTTGCTACCCGAAAAGAGGGGGTGAAGGTGTTTGTAAAGGTTAGCGACCCACAAATATTTGAAATCTTAGAAAAGGTTAATACTATTTTAAGAAATCAAATGAAAGAGCAGAAAAAACTTTTGACCCAAATCTGATCATTTTAATAAAAAGAGAGGTTCAGTTATGTATGTTATTGAGTTGGTTTACGCTGGGCTGGTTGCTTTGGAAGATTATGTTGTTTATCACGTCATCACCTGCCTCATCCCGGCTTTTCTTTTAGCTGGGGCAATGGTTTCCTTCATTTCAAAAGAGAGCATCATCTATTATTTGGGGGCTGCTGCCAGCAAATTGAAATCATTTGCAATTGCTAGCGGGGGAAGCTTTTTTGTTGCGGCGTGCTCCTGCACCGTCATTCCCGTATCGAGCGGTTTATATTATGCAGGCAGTGGGATTGGCCCGGCCTTTATCATCCTCTGGGTGGCGCCTGCAGCCAATATCCTGGCCATCGTTTACACCGGTGCGGTCCTGGGCTCCGAAATGGTTATCGTCAGGATTCTTTCGGCCCTTGCCATGGCCTTCATTGTGGGCTGGGTGATGAGCTTCGTCTTCCGGCGCGAGGAGGCCCGGCGTTCCGGGACGGGACTGGATTTGAACCTTTCGAAGGGGAAATTGGTTGCAAAGAAGGATATTGTCTTAATTCTCCTGGTTGTGGCCACCTTATTGGCGCCCAATTATTTAATCCAGAAGGGGGCCTATCTCCATAAAATTTACATTTGGGCGACAGGCATGATCATTACGGGGATCTATGCCTTTAAGGTGAAAACAAAAGACGAAATTCGACAATGGATGAAGGAGACCTTGTGGTTTGTGAAGATGATTTTCCCTTTGCTTTTAGGAGGCGTATTCATCGTCGGAGTCATCGGAAAACTGCTCCCGCAGCAATGGGTGGAACACTGGCTGGGAGGGTCGGGTCTTTTCGCTTCGTTCCTTGCAACGATCATCGGGCAGATCATGTACATGGCGACGATGACGGAGGCCCCATTTGTCCATAAGCTGATGGGGATGGGAATGGGAAAAGGACCGGCCCTGGCCTTGCTTCTTACGGGGCCCGGGATGAGCCTCCCCAACGTTTTAGCGACTCTCAAGGTCTTTGGTTTCAAGCGGGGATTGGTTTATGTTATGCTTATTATGATCTTAGGGACCCTGGTCGGATGGGTGACAGGGAATTTCATTTTTTCATAAAAAAAGAAGATGAGGTTGAAGATGAAGAGGATTGAGATTCTTGGATCGGGTTGTTCAAAATGCAATCAACTTGAAAGTAATGCAAGAAAAGCGGTGGCTGAAGCGGGAGTGGAGGCAGAGGTGGTCCATGTGGTTGATCTCAAAAAGATTTCCGAATACAAGGTGTTATTTACCCCTGCGATTGCCGTTGATGGGGTGGTTAAGGCCTCGGGGAAGATTTCATCCGTTGATGAAATTAAAAAATGGATTGTCTGATTGAATGGGCCCCGGAGTCATTGAGAGATTTTAAGACCCTTCAGGAGGAAGAGAGAGATGAAGAAAAAAAAAGAAATCAAAGCCATTGTTTTTGGCACCAATGATCCGAATTATTCGAACAATTGTGGCTGATCCCCCGCACCGGAGACAGCAGGTTGCTGTCCTACGAAAACCATGGAGGAACAGGCCGAGGATGTTAGAATTTATCTCGAAAAAAGATTTGGGAAGGCCGTGGAATTTTCTTATGTGGATGTTCGGAGCGAAGAAATGGGAAAATTTCCAGGCATTGCTAACATGCTGGACATGTTTCGACTTCCTCTTACCGTGATCAATAATGAGCCTCGATTTCAAGGCGGCTTTCCCGTAGATATGATTGAAAATGCAATCATCGAAGGTTTAGGCTAAGCTGAATTCCCCCTGGCGCCCTTTTTCGGAGTTCAAGAGGTTTATGAGAGCAGGCATGGACAAGGAAGAACCGGATATTCCAAAAGATAATTTCAATCATCAAGGGGAAACATCCGAATTAAAAATTTGCGGGTGAGGGGGGGGAGGTCAAGAGGGGTTTGGAGAACTCCTCAAGTTTACAGCCGCAGGGTTTCTGGGAGGATTGCTTGCCGGAGCGGTCCTTGATTTTCTTGGGTTCCAGCGCAGCGCCATCGGACATTGGTTTGTCCGGACCCTTTCCGGAGAAGGGGAGAGCCTCTTCGAAGGAATTTATGCTCTCCGCCAGCGACTCCGCCGCGCCCGCACCTCAATGGCTGAAGCTTATGGCTGGGGCAAACTGTTCGGCATGGCCGTCCCGTGGGTGATTGATTTGGGAAGTCGCCTCCTTGGCGTGGATGTTTATGGAGTGGAAGGATTTTACATTCCTTATTTTTATGCCTTGAGCGACCAGATTGGAGCCAATGTGTCCGGCCTCCTTTTCCTTAAAAAGAAAGAGGGGTCCTGGTCAAAAGCGGTCGGCCAGTATTTTCGTCACCCGGTCATGCTGGCGAGCCTTGTCATCATCTTTGCGGTTCCTGTCGGTTTGCTGGTTGCCCGAGTGTCCGGATTCAGCCCGACGAACCAGACTTTTACCGCCCTTGAAACGATTGCAGCTAACCTTTGCTGGGTACCTCCCCTTATCGGGTGGCTAAAAGAAAGGAAGTCCTCATCGTAACCATCACCGGAGGATTGGGCGGGGGACCTTATACCATGGGGAGAGAATCGTTACTTTGCCGTCTTTGATGCCGATTAATCGGGAATGATCCGTTAGCCGCCTGTCATTCTTGTTGGCTGGCGCGCTTTGAAGCACAGTGGTCATGCCATAGGCAGAATAGCCAGCCAGTGTCTGTACGCCTAATTCCTTTATCTCCTTACCGTTGATCAACTTGCAGGCTCTGACCAAATCGATCTTGTCCCTTTCCATCATCCCCACCAGGGCTCTCCTCACCGACTCCAGCATCATGGCTTTCATGCGGATCCCATTCATGTAATGGATATTCGGAAGCCCGGAGCCCTTGCGATATTTTTCATTTAACATATTGGCAAATTTGACACCTGGTTCTTCGGGTTCAATGACCGGGATAGAAACAGATTGGGGAGAAATAAAACCTTCTGCTATTGAATGTCCCATCATTTGCAATAAAAGGTCGGGAGGGGAGCTGGGATTGCCTAAAAGAAACATTTGATTAGACAATCCCAGCTTGTGGAAGGCTTTCATGATAACAGCAGAGGTCTGAATCGTTGAATTTGACCAGATGATATCAATCCCGGACTTCTGCCACTCAGGCAGAATGACAGAGATTTCCTTGTCGCCCGGCATCTCTGTAAAGAATTTTTCGTCCGCCACTTCAAATTTTCCTGTCATGGCGGCATACTTTTTGATAAATTCTCCCGTGGTTTTACTGAAAGCCTTTTCCCAGGTGATCAAAGCAACCCTGGGTTTGGCGGTATTGCCACGTTTTGGCCATATATGGTCAATAAAATATTCAAGCGCTCCAACCGCCATTTCCGCGTCACTGCCCGCAGCTATGTAGCTCCATGCAGGAGGGTCAATCTGTACCTCATGGAGGCTTGCACCGAAACCTAAAGCATGATCTTTTTTAAGGGCCGTCTTGATATGGAGATTGAAATTAAGATCCGGAGATGGCCACATCTCTAAGATGGAGATTCTTGGTTTCGGATAAAAGATCATCTCCAGGAGATTAAACCTCGCTCTTCCCATGCGAAATCGTTTATAAGCCGACATCCATTGAGCCTCGCTATCACCGGTTTCAGCCCATAAATATTTAATTTCGACATCGCCCTTTCTATCACCATTTACGTCCAACCCCCCCTGATCGCCAATCCACGACAAGAAATCCTCGCCCCCTTTTTCATAGGGGCCGGAAATGGAAGCATAGATGCCTGTAAGGTTGATCAGGTTATGGATGGTGACGGATGGCTTTGCTGCTGCCCAACCGAATGTGGAAGAAAATGGAAAGATCAGGAAACTATATAGAAAGATTAAAAAATAAATTTGCTTTTGCACCTTACCTTTCCTCCGGAGATTGAATGTGAGTCTATTCTTCCTCTTTTTTCGGCTTCATATGGTCGGGGATGATCATCATCTCACTGATCAGTTCTTTTAAGGATTTCACCTTAATATCTAAATTGTATTCGGCATTTAAATCCCGGATTTGATCGAAACAATTGTGACAGGGGGCAATGACGATCCTTGCCCCGGTTTCCTTGATCTGTTCCGCTTTAACTTTTCCGGAGGCCATCCTTCTTTTCTTGAAGGAAGGACCCATCGGGACATAACCCCCTCCCCCACCGCAACAATGATTATGCTCCCTGTTTGGTGTCATATCCCTGAAGTCATTTGCCAATTGCCGAGCAATGTATCTTCCCTCTTCCCGCAGGTCACCACTCCTCGATATGTTGCAGGGATCCTGATAGGTCACGGGAACATTCAGCTTCTTGGCAGGGTCGATTTTGATACGACCATCTCGAAGATATTCAAAAAAGAGTTGGATGCTGTGAATTACGTCTACGGGAGGTTTCCCCTTAGGTAATCCCAACCAGTAAGGCCCTTCGTACCGAAGGGCACGATAGGGATGCCCTCACTCCGAAAGGAGGATCTGTTTCACCCCCAAATTTGTCGCGGCATCATAGGTCGATTTCACATGCTGGGCTGCCACTTTTCCCTTGGCAGCGAACATGGCTAAATTCGTCATGTCCCAACCCTTAGTGGACATGGTCCAGTCTTCTCCTGCCACATGAAAGATCATGGCGGCCTGTCCGATGTCCTGGGGATAAAACTTTGCTTCACGAACATTAACGGCGTAAAGTATTTTGGCCCCCTTCTTATCCATGGGAATTGTGAGTCCCGGCAGTTCCTCAGCCGTCTCGCTTTCCATCCATTGACAGGTGTCAATCCATTCTTCTTCGGTCACGGCCATCTGGTTGTCAAATTCTTCATAATTTTTTGTAGCAATGAGCAGGGCCTCGGGTGAGAGGTCATATTCTGCGCAGACCGCACGAACTGTACCAAACATCAAGCCCATATCGATCCCGAAGGGGCAATACATTCCGCAGCGACGGCAGGCCGTACAGTCTCCCCAGACGATATCCGCAGCCTTCTCAAGGAAAGCCCTGTCCACCTTCCCCTTTTTCTTAAAAAGGTTACCCAGGGTCTGGATGATTTTATAAGAAGGCATGTACTTGGGATCTTTCCCGTGAGCCAGATAAAAAAAACAGCTGTCCGCGCAGAGTCCGCAGTGGTAGCAGGATTTTAACCATAATTTCATCCTTGCTCCCAGGGACCGGTTCAGGATATCCATCACAGTCTTAGGATCGACGGGTTTAGGGGCTTGAATCACTTCGGTTTCTTTAGTTTCTGCCATTGATTCACTCCTGTTTTTCTCACCGGATCATTGGGCTGTTTCACCACATTATTTCATCATTCCATTATTCCATCATTCCAGAAGGTCTTATATTACCAGGCCTTTGCTCCCCGCCTTGCCCCGAATTCGACCCCGATGATCGCCCGAGTAAAAAAGAACAGGATCATATGCCCGAGTTTTGTAAAGGGAATGAGAATCATCAGGAGCTCTCCGAGAAGGATGTGTAGGATCAGGATATTTTTGTAATCGATGCCGAAGGCAACCCACCGATGGTAGGCCACATACCCCGTGAGAAACATGGCCGCCACGAGGGCTAACAAAAGATAATCCCCTGCCGTGGTGACGATCCGGACTTCGGGGGCAACTGCCCGGCGGATGGCAATAAATAAAATTGAGGCCACAAAAATAATGGTCATGATATCCGCAATTCGGTCTGAGATAAGCCACAAACCGGCCTGGGTCGGCTGTTTCCAGAAGAAGATATGGCTTGATATAAAGATAGGCATTGCGATAAGGGTGATATGTAAGGAAAAATAGGCCAGTGTCACAAAAGGATGGTTCCTCATCCCCTGGGTGCCAAAGGGGATCAGCCAGCGGATGATGGAGCGGAAGGCCCATTTCCAATTCCAGTTGTCGTATAGCACAGTATCTTTTGCACGGCTTAGTCGATACAAGTTGACAAATCTGACGATTAAGAAGAGGCTCACCCCGAAGAACGTTACCCAGTGGATCAATATCAATGGGCCCCTTAAAGCTTCATACATTTTGTTCCTCCCTTTTTGCTCTATTCTCACTCTTTCTTTGCGTATAATAGATGCAAAGGCAGTGCCATGCAGAGGAAGGCAACAGGACGGTTTCGATTCAGATCCATTCCTATTCGTTCACGCAATTTATTTATTTTTATAATCAATCAGATAAAGCGGTTCCACAACCTGATTATATGCTTTCTTAAGAACTTAGTTTTTAGGAAGTTTTTATTATAAAATTTTTGGATTAGGCAGGTTGAAACGCACCCTGGAACATGATGTTTCATTTCTTAAGAGAGAGAATGGGGAAAACCGGAATAAGATTTCCTACAATGATATTTGAACGATTATTGATTTAATCCGTATTTCTTCATCAATCTCCAGAGAGTTGTACGGCTCACATTCAGACGTTTTGCTGTTTCGATTTTATTCCAGCGGCAACCTTCCAGGGCTTTGATTAACCCATTCAGGTCGATCGATTGTGAGGAGTCGCCATTGGAGAAAGGGGTTGGGTGGGCCTCCGAAATGTCTGACGAACTTTCTTTAAACAATTTGTAAACTGGAGGAAGATACGCCAGGTCAATGTAATCTTCCTTGCAATGGAGGGAGGCATACTCCAATACGTTCTCTAATTCCCTTACGTTGCCTGGCCAGGAATATTTCAAGAAGATGTCGAGAACTTCGGAGGAAACTCCTCGAATATTCTTTTTCGTCTTGGCAGTCAATTTTTCAATGATATGCTCGATGATGAAAGGAATGTCTTCTTTACGATCCCGAAGCGAAGGCACATGGATGGGGATAATGTTTAAACGGTAATATAGGTCTTCCCGAAATCTATTGCTTTTGATTTCTTTTTCAATATCCCTGTTGCTTGCTGAAATGATTCTGACATCGACATGAATCGTTTTTGATCCCCCAACCCGTTCGAATCGTTTCTCTTCCACGACTTTCAAAAACTTGGCTTGCATGGCAGGGGTGAGCTCGCTGATCTCATCAAGAAACAGGGTTCCTCCCTGGGCCAATTCCAATCTCCCCTGGTGGTCGCTGACCGCTCCGGTAAACGCCCCTCTCACATGGCCGAAAAGTTCGCTTTCAAGCAGGTTCTCCGGCAGCGAAGCGCAGTTCACGTGAATAAAAGGTCCTTTTCGGTAGATGCTGGAAAAGTGGATAGCATTGGCGATCAATCCCTTTCCCGTCCCTGTTTCTCCCAGGATCAAAACATTGCTCCTGCTTTCAGAGATCGAATCAATCAGCTTATAAATCTCAATCATTTTAGCACTTTGTCCAACAATATTCCCGAGAATATACTGTCTTCCCTGGCATTCTTCTTTTAATTTTTCGAAGGGGGTAATATCAGTGAACGTAGACATCCCTCCGATGGGGTGCCTATTTAGATCGTACAGGATGGTGGCGGTGGAGGAAATCGTTAAGACCTCTCCGCATTTACTTACAATTTTTTTCTTTCGGGTGATCGATTTTCCTTCAGCCACAGCCAATTTCATCGTGCAATCGGCAAGGCACTTTGAGCGGTCAATCTTCACTCCGGCACAAAAGATGTCCATACAGGGTTTTCCGAGAGCTTCTTTGGTTGAATATCCCGTGATCCGTTCGGCGGCACGGTTAAAGGATGTGATCCTCATATTGAAATCGATGGTCACAACGCCGTCATTGATGGTGTCCAGGATCGCCATCATCAAGCTTTCCTTTTCCCGGGACACCCTTTCTACAAGGGTCAGTTTATCCATCTCAAAATGGAAACCATCCTCCTGGATCTTAAAAAGAGGAATTACTTTTTGCTCATTTTCCTTAATCATATTATCTATTCCTCTCTGTTTATTGCTTATCCTTTAACATAAATGTTTCAACTATGGCAAGGATAAATATAATCTGAAACAATCTGTCTCAAGACCTCACCGATTAATTATTCTTCTATGAACCTTGAATCCATTAAATTGACCGGTTAATTTGAATATGGGAAATTGGTTTGGAAACTGATAAGTTCGACGGCGCCATACCCCGTTTTTTAAACTGGGATAAAAAGCGCCGCCATTTGACTAGCTCATGGCCTTGAGTCTGTCGAAAGGCATACCCCGGGCTTCAAACCAGGGAGTCGAATGGGTTGATTCTCTTTTAATCCCAGGGGAGGTTAAAATGAATAAAAAAGAAAGATTTCAGGCAGTCAGGGAATGCCGGGCCCCGGATGTCATGCCCGTCTGGTCCTGTTCATTGTCACAAACGATTTTTGGCCAGGGCCTCTTGCTTCCTGATGTGACCGGGCAGGATTGGTATGATTCCGGTAAAATTACTGAAGCGATCCTCGGTAGCATTAGAAATATTGACTATGACCTTGCCATTCCATTTTATGCCGATTTTGGCTTTGGAGTCCCGCCGCTCGGGGGAAGATTCAATATTCCGGATAAATTTGGGATTGCCGTAACAACGACGGATGACCAGCCTGTCAAGACAAAGGACGATTGGCCTAAGGTTCAAAAAAAGCTTGCAACATTCGATATTCGCACCACAGACCCAAGAATGAAAGGCGCCCTTGAAGTGATCCGGAATGTGTCCCTGGCTGTGGGCGATACAATGCCACTGGTGCCCTTTACTTTCATTGGAAGCACCGCTGCCATGTTTCTCTTTCGACCCGGGGATGCCTTCATAGAGGACATGGAGGATGACCATGGCTGGGTTGATGAGATGTGCAGGGTGGCAACCGAATGGTCCATGGATTGGATCCGGGCGCAGTATGAGGCAGGAGCCAACAGCGTAACTTTTATTGTAGATGTTTTCGGGACCTTGATGGCAACTCCCAGGCAAGCCGAAAGGTTCAACCTTCCGAATATTCGAAGGGTGGTGGAAATGGTAAAAAAAGAATTCAAGCAGGGGGTCTGGATCCATCTCCACGGAGACATGAAGCAACCGGAGGCCTATGAGTACCTGGTTAAATTGGCCAAGGAAGCAGGGATTGAAGGGGTTCATTTGGATGAGAACCATCCTCCGGAATGGATTAAAGAAAATGTTGTGAAAAAGCTTGGGATACCCTCTTGCATTATGACGGATAATGCCTTACTGATTAGCGGCCCCGTCGAGAAAATAAAGGCCAATGTGAAGGACCAGGTGACGAAAATCGGGGATGGGCTTGGGATCATGATGGCGCCAAGCTGCCAGGTCCCGCCATCGTCCTCCAATGAACATTTCAAAACATGGGTGGATGCAACGCATGAATATGGGAAATATCCTTTGAGGTGAGAGCACAAGGGTCCCATGTTTCAATGAACCTGGCGGTCTGAAACATCATGTTCCACGTGATGTTTCAGACCATTTTTTTCATAAATAGGCCTTCTTTGTTTTAAAGACAAATTTATCGCAAACAATTCCGGAAAAATAATTCAAGTCTTTAAATTACTTCACTATTCCTTCACTACCTCCGGTCCTGGGATACGCTAAAATCCGACATCACATTCAGATTAGAAGAGTGGCACAAGGTTTGCAATTTACTATCTATCGTTTTTTGACAAGACGATGGAATTGAATATCAAGAGGAGGAAAAGATGAAAATAAATTTTATTGGAACTGCAGGGCTTGTTCCGGGAATGGGCTTAACCGTTACAGGGAAACGTGGTCAATTGTCCATGCTCATCGATGACAATTATTTAATGGAGGTCGGAGATGGGGCATTAAGAAACATCAACGCCAATAAGACCGATTTGAATAAGATCAAAAGGATCATAATCTCTCATTTGCATTCGGATCACTTTATTGGGATTGTCCACGTGCTTTTTGACATGATGAACGTCCGGAACCGGAAAGAACCCCTCGAGATCATTGGCCCAAAGGGGATTGAAAAAGCAACCCGGGGATTGATGGGGCTCTGCGAACTGCCGGTAGCAGACGATGCAAAGAGGGGCTATGAGCTGAAATTCAGGGAACTCGGGGCTTCTGAAAAGTTTGACGATATCCAGACGGTCAGGGGGTCCCATCCTTCCGAGGCCCATGCTTATCGGATCAGCCGGAATGGCAAATCGTTCTTCTATAATGGAGAGTCGAGTTTCACCAAGGAAGTGCTTGATTTAGCCAGGGGCGCTGACCTCTTCATCAGCACGGTCGTTGTGCTGGAGCCGCACCTTTTCCATAACGCGCCGGAGGATGTCGGGAAAGCCGCAACGGAAGCCGGAGCCAAGCGTGTGGCGGTCGTCCACTGGCCGACCGAGTATGAAGGGAAAAGAGATGATTTCGCAAAATTGATCAATAAGCACTTCAAGGGCGAGGTGATCGTTCCGGATGATTTCACTGTGGTTGAGGTATAAAAAATATTAAGGAAGGAGAAGCGGAGGATGAGTAACGAAAAAGTGGAAGCATTGGCCAAGGCGGTAGCCCTGGGGAAAGCGGATGCCCAGAAATTGGCCCAGGAAGCATTATCTTCGAAGGTTGCCCCGGAGGAAATACTCAAAAAGGCCCTCATCCCGGCGATGAAGAAGGTGGGAGAGGGAATGCAGGAAGAGGAATACGCCTTTCCTGAGATCCAGAGCGCCGTGAAAGCTCTTCAATCAGTGTTGGATGTATTAAGGCCGGCGTTTAAAGGGGCATCCCCTTCAGCGGCCATTCCGAAATGGGAAGGGTCGGGCGAGCTGTATGAATTGGGGGGGCATCTTGTTAATTTTTTGGACAAAGGGGTTGGATTTAAAGGTTACGACCTGGTCCTGTTTTTCGATGAATCGATCCGGGGATTACTTGAGCAGGTCGATATCCCGTGCCACAAACAATCCGAATCAACTCACAAATAAAAATAATAAGAAGGGGGGATTTATAAGATGGTAAAACCGATGACACCAAAAGAACGATTGGCGGCCGTGGATGAATTTCGCGAGCCGGATGTGATGCCGGTATTTCCACGCATAATGGCACAGGCGGTCTATGGAAAAGGTTGGATGCTTAAGGATATCTCCACGCAGACGGAAATTAACGGAGAAAAAGTTGCCGAGGCTTTTCTGGAATCGATGAGGACCATAGGCTACGACTGGCCGTTCGGGGGGTATATGGACCATGGATTCGGCGTTCCGCCCCTCGGAGGGACTTTAAAGATTCCCGATAAATTCGGCATCAGTGTGAGCATCGATGAGCCGGTCATTAAAGACAGGAGCGATTGGCCGTCGGTCCAGAAAAAGCTGCCCCTGGATCCGATGAAAGATGGTCGATGCCGCGGGACCCTCGAATCAATCAAGATCATCTCAAAGGATATCGGCGATACGCATCCTCTTTTTGCGGCTTACTATACGGGGATTACTGCGGCCAACATCCTCTTTCGTAAAGTTGAAGCCCTCACCCTTGATGCATCCGAAGACCCTGAGTTTGTCGATGAACTGTGCAAAGCCGCAACAGTCTGGTGCAATGACTGGATCAGGGCCCAGTACGAGGCAGGCTGCAACAGTTTCTGTTATCTTGGAGATCATTTTGGAACAGACCTGATTTCTCCGAAGATGGGCGAGCGTTTCATTCTTCCTTATATTGCTGACACGGTGGCCATGGTGAAGAAGGAGTTCGGCCAGAAAACTTACCTTCACATCCACGGCAATTTCAAGGGACCGAAAGCCTATAACCTGCTTGAAAGGCTTGTCAAAGAAGCTGGCGTCGCCGGGCTTCATATGGATGAGAAACACGATCCAAAGTGGATCAGGGAAAATATCGTCGAGAAATGGCATATTCCTGCCGGTATCATCGTCCACGGGGCAGATCCTATCGTGAGCGGTCCGCCTGAAAAGATCGACTCTCATGTTAAGGAGGCCATTGAGGCGATCGGCCAGCCGGGTCTCGGCTATTTTATGGCTCCGAGTTGCCAGGTTCTTCCCGACACCCCCAATGCCCACTTCAAGGCATGGGTGGATGCCACACATAAATATGGAAAATACCCTCTCGGCTCGTGGAAGCAGGCTTAAGCCAACAGCAATACAGGTGCCCCAACTCCCCTCCTTCGGCAATCATTTTCCGGGGAGGGGAGATGATGAAATGACTTGTAGAAGCCCTCAAACTTTATGATACTTGCTGACATCTGGGCATTCGCTTATCGTTTTAGGAGGGAAAAATGAGCACAAACGTTATCATTATTTTTGGATTGCTTTTACTTTCAGTAATATCCGGAATGTTAGGCTTGGGAGTGGCGTTTTCGGCCATCCCATTTTTGGGGCTCTTCCTCCCCGACCTTGTTCATCAAGTGCAGCCATTGAGCCTTTTGCTCAATGGATTAACGGCGCTCTTTTCTACCTTCGGGTTTGCAAAGAGCGGCCATATTGATTGGAGAAAGGCGATTATTCTCTCAATCATAACGACTATCGCAGCCCCTATCGGGTCCTATTTTGTTCGGTTTGTCCCACAAATTTATATTTGGTTCATTTATTTTGGATCAGTGGCTTTTTTAGCCTACAGACTTTTCAAACCAGTTAAGGCAAGGCCGGGAAACGAAAATTTTAATCTGGCGCTCATCCTGGCGATTCCGATTTCCATGCTTTCAGGCTTTCTTGGTGTGGGACCCGGCTTTTTACTCATGCCCACGCTCATTATCGTCGGTTTCGAACCCAAAAAAGCGGCAGGGATCAACGCCTGGGCGGTTACCCCTCCTTCTTTTTCTGCATTAGTTCCCCGGTTATCAACCGCACAGTTTGATCTGAGCTTGATGATCCCCCTGCTTATTGTCGGAGCCATAGGATCTTATGCAGGAGCAAGAATCACAAGCAAATGGGTTCCGAGCGCCCGGATAAAGCAAATCTTCGGCGTGCTTATCGTAGTGATGACGCTTTATAAAATCTTTACTCTGTTCAAATAAATCCATCTTTGGTTTTGGAACAATCTATTCATAAGCGTAAGGAGGTCAAATGAATAAAAAAGAGAGGTTCCAGGCGGTCCGTGAGAAACGGGCTCCGGACTATATGCCAGTCTGGCCGAGGGTGATGTCCCAGATGATTTATGCGAAAGGATGGATGCTCCCGGATGTGACCGGAGTGGATTGGTACGATTCGGATAAAATAACCGAGGCGGTCTTGGACAGCATCAAGGTTGTCGATTATGATCTTGCTATCCCGACCTATTGCGATTATGCCTTTGGCGTTCCTCCCCTGGGGGGGAAGATTAATATTCCCACAAAATTTGGTGTCGCTGCAGGAACGACAGATCAGCAGCCTGTCATGACGAAGGATGACTGGTCTAAGGTACAAAAGAAACTTGCCTCTTATGACGTTCGTACAGCAGACCCGCGAATGAAAGGGGCCCTTGAAGTCGTCAAGAATGTATCGAAAGCCGTTGGAGATGAGGTTCCCCTCTGTCCAATGTACTATGTAGGCACAACAGCAGCCATGTTTCTCTTCCGTCCTAACGAAGCCTTTTTAGAAGACATCAGTGAAGATCCGGAATGGGTGGATGAGATGTGCAAATTAGCGACGGACTGGTCCCTGGATTGGATCCGGGCCCAATACGAGGCAGGAGCCAACAGCGTCGCTTTCATTGCAGAGACGATGGGAACCTTGATGATCAGCCCGAAAGACGGGGAGAGGTTCAATCTTCCCAATATTGCCAGGGTCGTTGAGACAGTGAAAAAGGAGTTTAATCAACCTACCTGGTTGCATATCCATGGGGACATGAAAACACCGAAGGCCTATAGTTACCTGACAAAACTGGCCAAAGAGGCGGGGGTAGAGGGGTTTCACTTTGATGAGAATAACCCTCCGGAGTGGATTAAGGAACAGGTCGTAGATAAGCTTGGAGTGTCCGCATGCATCATTACGGATGGCGCCCGGATTGTCAGCGGCCCTGTCGATAAAATCAGGGCTGAAGTGAAAGATTGGATGTCGAGAATCGGTGATGGCCTTGGATTGATGATGGCGCCGAGTTGCCAGGTCCTTCCATCAACACCGAATGAACATTTTAAGGCATGGGTAGATGCCACGCATGAATATGGAAGTTACCCGCTCAAAAAATAATCTAAAAAGAGGAGATTGATATGGGAGAATTCGGACCGCTTACACAGGCAGTGATTGATGGAAACGGGAAAAAGGTGCTTGAATTGGTCAGCAAAGCCTTGGGCGAAAAAGCCACTCCAGCATCAATTTTATCCGAGCATCTTATTCCTGGGATGATTGAGGTGGGAAAACTGATGGCTGAAGGAGAGTACTTCATTCCAGAGGTTCTCAAGTCGGCCAAGTCGATGAATGGGGCATTGGAGATTCTGGAGCCCCTTCTTGCCCAGGGCGGGAGAGAGTCTGCAGGCTATGTGATCATGGGCACAGTGGATGGCGATATCCATGATATCGGGAAGAACCTCGTCTGCATGCTACTCAAGGGAAGTGGATTCGAAGTTGTTGACTTGGGTGTTTCCGTTCCTTTGGCGAAATTTGTGGAGGCTGCCAAGGCCAAGGACGGTAAAATCATCTTGGGATTGTCAGCGCTCATTACACCGACGCTGGATGAGATGCCAGTGGTGATCAAGGCGATAGAGGAAGCAGGTCTCCGTAGCCGGGTTAAGATCATGGTAGGGGGCGCTCCTGTTACCAAGGAATTTGCCGAATCCATTAAAGCTGATGGAACAGCACCGGATGCGCCTTCTGCGGTGACCTTAGCAAAGAGTCTCTTGGCGGCTTGACCAAAAACTCGGGTCAGAAAATGAGTCTGAACGGTGTTGGCAGGTTTCAGAGGGAGTTGGAGCGAGCCTGGAGGGCTGTCAGAGACCAAAATGTAAAAAAGGAAAAGATAATGGGGAAAAATCTTACAACTATTGTTAAATCTGAGACACAGGAAGTCGAAATCAACAGGGATCTCCCTACGGTGATCATCGGAGAGTGCATCAATCCAACAGGGCGCAAGAAATTGCAGGAGGAGCTTCAAAACGGAAGGTTCGATATTATCCGGAGAGATGCATTGGCACAGGTAAAGGCAGGAGCTGCCATGTTGGATGTCAATGCCGGGGTCCCTGGCATGGATGAGCCTAAGCTGCTTGTGGAATTGATCAAAATTGTCCAGGAGCTGACCGACGTCCCATTTTGTATTGATACGGCAAAACCGAAAGCCCTGGAAGCGGCTTTAAGGGTTTATAAAGGGAAGCCCCTGGTCAATTCGGTCAATGGAGAGAGAGAAAAACTCTCGACGATCCTTCCGGTGATTAAAGAATATGGAGCGGCGGTCATTGGGTTAACGCTCGATGATGAAGGAGTTCCCAAAACGGTGGATAAGCGACTTTCGATTGCAGGGAAGATCATTGAAGAGGCAACGAGGATGGGGATTCCGATAGAGGATATTGTCATCGATCCTTTGGCATTGGCCATGGGGACGGAGGACAAAGCGGGCCGCTGGGCGCTCGATACCATAGAAGCGGTTGTAAGAGAATTCGGGGTCAACATTACGATGGGGGCGAGCAACATCTCGTTTGGGTTGCCGGACCGTCCATCGGTAAATGCCACGTTTATTGCGATGGCGATTCGGTTGGGCATGACGTGTCCGATTACGAATCCTCTCAACGAGCAGATTCTGACGGCGATTGTCGGGGCCAATCTCTGCATGGGCCGGGACGAGTTTGCCTCGGACTGGATCAGAAACTACCGGAAAAGGGAAAAAGCAAAGAAACAAACCAATTGAAATGAAAAAAACTTTCCTTCTTGCAGTGTGAAGAAACGCGCGGGAAGGAATAGAAAGGAAAAATAATGGCCATACCGAAGAAGATCGAGTTTTTTACGGCAGGATGTCCGAGATCGCAGATTACCGAGAAAAATTTGAGAAAAGCGATTAAGGCGCTGGGACTTGAGATTGAAATCGAGAGCATTGATGATCCGAGGGAACATGAGAAACGGGGCGTTTCGGCTTTTCCGACCGTAAAAATTGACGGAGAGGTGAAAACCGAAGGGCCGTTTCGAGATGTGGAATTTTTTAAAGAACTCCTGGAAGAATATATGAAATAGGAAAACATAACCTTGGGAGATCGTGATGAGAATAGGAATTGTCATTTACTCCAACGATCCAGAAACCGTTTGGAATGCCTTCCGTTTCGGCAATTTTGCATTACAAGCAAAGGATCAAGTCAAGGTTTTTTTATCGTCAAAGGGAGTGGAGTGCGAGTCGATTGATACCTATCACTTTAAAGTGATTGACCAAATACAATCCTTCGTTGACAATGGAGGTAAAATTTTTGCCTGTGGTACCTGCCTTAGAATCCGCGGTATGGAAGGCACCCCCAATTGTCCAATGTCCTCGATGAAAGATTTATATGAAATGGTAAAGGAGAGCGATAAAATTGTCACCTTCTGATTCTGAAAAGATGAAAGGGCCTTACTCCAGCGTTGAAGAAGCCGCAAAAAAGGTTTCCGATCTCTATCTGCACGGGACGTCATGAGACCGGGCCTTCCTGCAAGTTATGCAGGAACTTTTTGAAATTCCCCATGATGAATGGGCATGGATCAATTATCAGCTGGAATTGCCTGCGACCTGCCCCCAGTATGAATGCAAGGCCCTCTCTGCGGGAGGGACGGCCATTTCTCTGGATATCATTAAAAACAAACTCAGCAAAGGACTCTCTTCCAAAGAGGCGCTGGAGGAATATGAAAAGCGGGTCATTAGCATCTTTGAGGCATTTGAAAAAGAATTCGGGCAAACGGCCTGCCAGACCCTCCTGGGTTTCGACGCCATGAAATATGACGACTATCCTCCAGAGAAACAAGAACACATAGCCAAGGGTGAATGGATGAAAGACTGTTGTCGATACATGGAGTTTGTGGTCAAGAAGTTATGTGAAAATCATTCGGAATCTAAAAGAGAACAGGAAGGGGGGTGATCAGAGGGCAAGCTGGAAAAGGGGAATTGTGGAGCGAAATTGTGGATCGATCTTTTAAAAAGGAGGTGCGACAATGAAGTTTAAAATGGTCATGAGTTGTGTGTTGGTGAGTGTTTTTTTGTTTTCTTCTATTCCGGTGTTTGCTCAGGTCATTTCCGACGAGAAGGCAAAAATCGTCTGGGGATATGCCCCATATGGCATGTTAGCAACAGGGGTCATGAAGGCGAAGCAATTCTGGAAACCCTATTTACCCAATGTGGAGGTGGAATGGTTTTTCGGACTCTACAGCCCTCACCTCGTCAACAACTGGATTGCTGGTAAAATTGAATTGGCCTACCTTGGAAATATGCCCTCCGTTATGCTGAGGGCGCTCAAACCTGATGCGAAGTGGGTTGGGATAGCCGTCTACCCCAAAGGCGATGTGGGCGCCATTTTCGTCCCTAAGGACTCCAAAATCCAAACGGTGAAGGAACTCCATGGGAAATCGGTAGCCACAGGCGTCGGTTCCTCTCACCATCGAATCCTTGAAGAGGTCATGAGGCAGGAGAACATCAAGTTTGATATTTTAAACCAGGCTCCTGAAGTCGCCATCGGCAACCTGGAAGCCGGGAAGATCGACGCCTTCTGTTACTGGCCTCCTTATGTTGAGATGGCCAAGCATAAAAATATTGGAAGAATTCTTCCCCCCGGCCACATGAGAAAATACGAACCTTACGTCAATGCCATCTGGACCATCATGGCAAGTGAGAATTTCGCTAAAAAATATCCAAAAATCCTGAAAGGAATTATCAAGGCGGACCTGGACCTTCATAAATTTATGAGGGAAAAACCGGATGAGGCGGCCCAGATCGTCTTTAAAGAGCTCGAGGAAAAAATCCCCCTGCAAGTATTGAAAGCCTCTCTGGCCAGCTACGGCTATGCAGATACGTTCGACCAGGAGCATATCGAGGTCATGCAGAGGGATATTGACTTCTTGTTCTCGAAGGGCTTAATCAAGAAGGAAATTAAAGCATCCGAATGGGCGGATACGAGCTATGTGAAGGAAATTCTGAGCGAGATGAAGAAATAGCAGTGCATCATGGACTGTCTGGAGGGTGCCGTTTGCCCTCCAGGCAGCAAAAGGATATCAAGAGGGCAGGAACGACCATGGCCGGAACACATTATGAAGTCTCAGGCGTTGTTATCGCGAAGCCGTCTTCTCTCTCCAGAGTCTTCAATATACGGACGATATTGAGATTTATTTCCATCGCATCCCTGTTTGTCATCTGGACACTGCTGGTAAAGTTTAATGTTTACCGCTTCGGGTTGCTTCCCAGTCCTGTTGATGTTCTGACATGGGGGATTGAGTGGGCCGGCGGGAAAATTTTCTGGATCGATATTCTTTATACCTCTGCCCGTGTCTGGGGTGGGGTGCTCACGGCTTGCCTCATCGCCATTCCGATGGGATTGATGATCGGCTGGAATAAAGTTTTTTCTGATTTCACTTTTCCAATGGTTGAAATCCTGCGGCCGATACCCGGCATCGCCTATATTCCGGTAGCGATCATGTTTTTGCCCTGGGAGGAGGCAAGCACGGCCTTTATCTGTTTTATCGGGGCCTTTTTCCCTATTATTGTCAACACGATCACCGGGGTGAAGACGATCGACCGGAATTATTTCCGGGCCGCACAATGTCTTGGATCAAATCCAAGGCAAATCTTCTGGCACGTTGTCGTGCCGGGGGCGCTTCCTTACATCTCCACTGGGACCGCATTGGGCATGGGTATCGGCTGGATGGCTTCTGTCGCCGGGGAGATGATTTCAGGAAAATATGGCCTCGGGTACCGCATCTGGGAATCGTATACCCTGATTCGATACCCCCTCATCGTAGTTGGGATGATCGTCATTGGGTTTCTTGGTCTGGCCTCATCCGCCGCCATTCGTTATGCAACCAAGCGAATTGTTCCATGGCGAAAGGCGATGACGGAATCATTGGATCAATCGATTACGAAGAGATGATCGGGGAGAACTATGTCATTGAATCATGAAGCAACGGCAAAAGGTCCGAATGCAGCGGGTGTTCAAGCCATGGTTTTAGAAGCATCGGGCAGATCAAACTCCTGGGTAAAGTTTAAGAGAAAAGTAATGAGCTGGTCTATGGCAAGAAAGATTTCTTCTGTGTTGATTTTTCTTGCCGTGTGGGCGGTGGTTGTCCAGTTCATTCCCAATTTTAAACAGATTCCTCCTCCGGATCAGGTCTTTATGGCGATTTTCAAAATCAAGTTGAGCGCTTTTGGCTTGGAAATTGTCAGAAGCCTCTACAGAGTTTTAAGCGGATTTTTTTTGGGGATTATCGTGGGGTTTCCAATAGGCGTTGCCATCGGTTATTCGAGAGTCCTCAATAACCTGCTTTTTCCCGCGGTGGAGATGGTGCGTCCCATCCCTCCCATTGCCTGGATTCCCTTATCCGTTCTCTTTTTTGTCAACATTGAATCGCAAATTATTTTTCTGACTTTTTACGGAGCCTTCTTCCCCACGGTTTACAATACCGTCGGCGGAATTTCCGGGGTGGATATCCGGCTTCCCCGGGCAGCTATGTCTTTTGGGGTGAATAAAACCCAGTTGCTGTTCCGGGTCATCCTGCCCGCAGCCAGTCCCCAGATCTTTGCCGGTCTGAAAATTGCCATCGGAATTACCTGGCTGATGGTTGTGGCCGCGGAAATGATCGCCAGCAAAGGCGGACTGGGTTATCTGGTCTGGTATAACCATACCGTTATGAATTATCCCTTCGTCTTCGTTGGAATGGGGACGATCGGTGTGATTGGAGCGCTCTGCAGTGTGGGAGTGGACCGGATGGGTAAACGGTTCACAAAGTGGCTTGATATTTTTTAGAATCTCAGCGAACCTCATCGAACGACATATTTGAGCAACAGACTGGATGGGAAGGCCTCTAGTCCCTCTGGTTTCCGCTGACTTCCATGTAAAGGAGCCGAGAGCCGAAATGGTGGACGATATAGGTAAATATGGAGAAGTGATTTTTAATGACGTCGTCACGGTGGTCCGGAATAAGGATACGCATAATGTTATCTTAAAAGATTGTTCCCTGACCGTGGAGGGGGGGAAATTGACAGTTCTGGTAGGCCCCTCTGGTTGCGGAAAGACCACCGTGATTAACCTCATCGCCGGTTACGAAGTGCCTTACCGGGGAGAGGTCCTAATGGATGGGAAACCCATTGCCGGCCCGAACTGGGAGCGCCTGGTGGTCTTTCAGGAAATGGCCCTTTTCCCCTGGTTAACCTGTTATGAAAATGTCACCTTCAGTCCGACCGTCCGTGGAAGCATGACCAAAAAGGAGATGCACTCGGAGGCCATACGGCTTTTGGAATTAGTGGGTTTGAGGGGATTTGAGGAAAAATATCCCATGCAGCTCAGCGGCGGTATGCAAAGAAGAGCAGAACTTGCACGCGCTTTAATCAACCGGCCCAAGGTCATGCTCATGGACGAGCCCTTCCGGGGGTTGGACGCCATGACGAGAGAATTAATGCAGGAGTACTATCTGAAACTCTTTGAAGCGACCAAGATCACGAACGTGTTCGTGACTTCGGAAATTGAGGAGGCCATTTTCCTTGCAGATAATCTGCTCATCATGACGAACAAACCGACCAAGATCAAAAAGGTTCTCGAGGTGGGCCTTCCACGTCCGAGGGATTGGAAAATGGCGACTTCAAAGCGCTACAGGGAGTTGAAAGCCGAAACCCTGGAACTGCTGCATGAAGAAGCGATCAAGGCCTCGGCCGCAAGCGGGAAGGCGGATGTTGATCTAACGGCAGCCTACGAAAAAATAAAAGAAACCCAGAAATAAAAGAAGATTTTTGTCATTTAAGATTTGAGAAAGAAAGGAACAAGCCAAACCATGGCAGAACAGCAAAAAGAGGGAAGGATCAGCATCAGGAACGCAAGCAAGGTCTATGACCCGGAGGGGGTCAATGTCTGGGCCCTGGATGACAATAATGTGGAGATTGCCCCCGGGGAGTTTGTGATGTGCGTGGGGCCGTCGGGTTGCGGAAAGACGACGCTGCTGAATGCAATCGCAGGATTTGACAACCTGACCGACGGAGAGATCTATCTGGATGATAAATTGATCGCTTCTCCAAGCATGAAGCAAACGCCGGGGTTTGACCGCATCGTCGTTTTTCAGAACGGCGCCCTCTTCCCATGGAAAACGGTATTGCAAAACCTCACCTACGGTCCGATCATCCAGGGGAAGATGAACAAGGATGAAGCCATTGTAGAAGCCAGGCAGATTATGGATCGATTAGGCCTCAGTCGGAGTGCGGAAAATTTATATCCGGACAATCTCTCCTCCGGGATGAAGCGACAGGTGGAGATCATTCGCGCCCTGATAAATAATCCAAAAGTCCTCCTTCTGGACGAGCCCTTTCGCGCCCTCGACAGTATGACGAAGAGCATCATGCACGAATATCTGCTCGAAGTTTACGATTTAACCCGGAAAACCATCTTCTTTATTACCCACGACCTCGAGGAATCGATCTTTCTGGCAGATCGTGTCTTAATCATGACGACACGTCCGGGAAAGATTAAAACAATCATCAACGTCGACATCCCCAGGCCGAGGGACTTCCACATTCTGGCAACAGAACATTTTATGGAACTGAAGGAACAAGCCGTGGCTGCCATCCGGGAGGAAACACTTAAGGCCTTTGAAGCGGGTGAACGTGAATTAGCCTAACCGTTCCCCTTTTGTCTCTCATGAGATGAGTCTTCGACAATGGACATTCTGGAATGTGGGACTCCTTTCGTAAGGATAATGTCCCCGATTCTTTGACACCCAAACAGCCCGCTCTTTTCCCTGACCAAATTTTGATTTTATGGGTTGGTCAATCATCATGGTCTTATTGGAGAAAGACGGTATCATCCTTTTAGTTCAGTTGGATCACCTTTCAGGAGAAGAAGTCGGGTGGATGCTTGAGACGTTTAGTCATCCCGGTGTTCGCAACCGGAACCTGATTCCGACTCACACGAAAAAGGGACGAATAGGATGCCTGCTGCTACTCGATATCGATCCTTCAGCCGAATCGGAGATAGCCAGTTACCTCATGAAGGACTTCACGACTTACGGGTACCATCGCATTAAAACAGGGCACGTTTACCGACAAACTTCGTTACGAACAGTAACCGTCACGGTGACGAAGGGTGAGCTTAAGGTTACGGCCTCTATTCGGCTCAAACACGATATTCGGGACGAACAAGGCCCCTTTTTTATGGAAAGCGATGATCTCGTCGTATTACATCAAAAAATCCGGGACGAATTGAATGGAAAAATTTCTCCATGGCTAATCAGAAGGCGCATAGAAGAAATGGCCGGTGAAGAACCAGGAGATACCATCCATTTGTATTTAAAAGAAGGGTAACATGCCCCCCCAACGATCCCGCCTTTTCGGTTCGTTGAGATCCAAAGTTCTATATGCTGGGAGGGGAACAAAACAGCCCCTGTGCAGGTTAGGGGGTTCGCTTTTTACCCAATTTTGTGGTGCATATGGGTGAGCCTTCGATCTATTTTGACGTAGGAAAAGAATAACATATCCCCAGAGGGGAAAAGTGGATGAATAAAGAAATTATCGCTTCAATCATGGCAGCATCTTCAGACCTGAATCTGATGACTTTGGACCGGATTGAAGCCTGCACCAAGGGGCACGGTGCACTGAATATGGCAGTTTGCTGCATTGCCAATGTCGTCGCGGAAGAGCTGCAAAGGGGCACAGATATTTCAGTGAAGTTTTCCGATACCATTCAAATCCCGGTCGACCAGGTTTTATCCCGGGCGATCACCGCGGGCCGCGATGCCGGGGCGGACCCCGCCAATGCAGCAATGCTCAGTGCGGTGGTTCTTTATATGGCGGGTTCCAATACCCAGGCTGGCGTCCCGGCAGGCAGCCGAAAGCTTGGTGGTATGGCCCGTATGATTGCCGGTGTTGACCGATGCGGTGTTGCAGTCCTTCCGAGTATCAAGAGGGGCAACAAGGTTTCGGGATTTGCGGCTGTCCAGGCCATTTATCAGGCGATGGCAGAGGGAAACCTCACGGAAATTGAAGGAAAGAGACTCCCAAAAGGACTCGGGCCTATTTTTGGTCACGGTGCCCTGGGTGAAGAGATCGTCATTCCTGAAATATCGAAAAACGCCGCGAGGATTGGCACTCTCGCTATGTTGAATGCGATGTCAGGCGCCGGTATGGATCCGGACCCATTGTCTGCTGCACTGCTCGGTTCTGCTGCAGCGCTGGAGATCGTCCATCCAGATGCGTGGATACCTAATGAGGAGGGCGAATTCTTCCGGGGAGCGGCTTATACGGTGGGCAGAGCCGCTGCCGAGGCTGCGAACCTACCGAGGGTTTTGCACGTATTCGGAACCGCAGAAGAATTTGACGCCGCAAAGATCGTGGGAGATGTCGGGTTGATCCTGAAAGATGTGGGAGGAGTTTCACTCGTCGGTATGGTTGCCTTGCAGGACATTTTGATGATCTTCACGGAAGCACCATTCATGCTGCCGCAACACAGCCGTTCTCTCGCCCATCACGGAGATGAGGCCATACTGGCGTTGAAAATCCTTCAATGGTGCCAGTTCGATTTTTCCCGGGCGGTAGATATCCTTTCAAAGCGGGGTGAAGATGCCTTTGATCCGGAAACAACCATGGTTGCGCTCAACACAGTAGCCCGAAAGGCCGAGCAAATCCGCCGCGGACCAATAACCAAACTCATGATTGCCGCTTCCGAACCGATTCGAACAAAAGCCTTGTATGATCGGGCAAGGAAAGCCAGCCAGGAACTAACTGCCGATAGATCGCTGGCAGACATTGTGGAAGGATTTGACCGGGAGAGACAGGTTTTAGTTGAAAGGCGGACATCAGAACAGATGACCAAAGCTATGGGAAAACAGATTTCCATCCGCATCCTCCGGATGTATTCCCGCAACACGAAGGGAAAATTGAGTAAGTGGTGGGGAATAGATGGAGACGCCGACGTAGAAATTTGTATTGAAGGAAAGACCATTGTGCTTGAAAGGGTTGTTTCAGAGATCTGCACGAAAGTTTCGAAGACAGGTGACCCTGAACTGACTACTCAGCTTTTTCTGGCCTCTAAACCCTTGCGAGAGTTGATGTTGGGGGGGAACATCATTCTCAACATCACGGTGCCGGCAGCGGTTGCGATGATTCGCGGAATGGGAAAGGCTGAAGACCTTGCAGGGATTGCTGAAAAAGCGGCTTATGTGACTGCCAGTATTCCAGGCGCCAAACAAAAGGCGGCTGAGGTGGCGAACCTCGCAGAGAAAATCGCACAAATGATCGGTGATGGAGAAGATTAACGCACTTTGTCATTCTGAAGGAGATGAAACATTCAACTGCAAAACGCCTTTAAAACCTACACGAGGGAACTTGACAAATTAGTTTCTCCGGGAGAAACCGGCAGATGGGCCCGAGAAAAAATCCAGCAATTTGGAAAGGACATCCTTCAGAAAACCCTCCGGATTGACACGGGCCGTCTTGGAATTCCGGTCTATCTGAGTCTCTGCGGGACAGAAGCCGCTCGTGCCATCGGGACCAAAAAGCAGATGGGGAAAGGGTGTACCCCGGAACAGGCTGAGGCCAGCGCCTTGATGGAATTGGCGGAGCGGTACAGTTTTTTCAGATTCATGAACCAAGGCCATTTCATTCAGGCCTCTTACTGCAATTTAAATGACCAAGCTTTGGATTTTAAATATATTCCTCTTTCGGTTTATGACCCCGACCCTGACGATCCAAGAAACCGGCTTTGTTTTGAAGAATTACCTATGAGATGGGGATGGGCATTAGATATCACCCATGGGAAAGAGATATTGATTCCCATCGACTGGTTTTATCTGATCCACGAGTATAATGGTCCGGCGGCTGGGAATTCTCTCGAGGAGGCGATCCTCCAGGGACTCTGCGAAGTCGTAGAGCGCCATGTCTCTTCCATTATTTCCCACCAAAAGCTGGAGACCCCTACCATTAACCCCGCGACCATGAGAACTCCATCTGCCCGGGACCTTTTAAAAAAATTTCAGGGAAACGGGATCAAGATTTACCTAAAAGATTTTTCACTTAACACCGGAATCCCTACCGTGGGAGCTCTCGCCTATGATCCATTCACCTTTCCCGAGTCGAGCGAAATCGTTTTTACGGCGGGGACGACCACTGATCCTGAAAAATCGGCCATCCGCGCCATGACCGAAGTCGCCCAGCTGGCAGGTGAATTTCAGAATAAAACCAGTTACCGTCCAACCCTGCCCAAATATGAGAAACTGGAAGATGCAGGGTATCTGATGTCGGGCTCGAAAGTTGTGGATGTTTCCAGCCTTCCCAATCTCTCAAACCAGGATTTTTTAAGGGAAATCATCTCCTGTACTTCCACTTTGAAAACGATTGATCTGGATGTTTTTGCGGTCAATGTGACCCACCCGGAGTTAGAAATTCCCGCTGTTTATGTGATCATCCCCGGCGCTCACTTCATGGACCGGACCAGGGAGAACAGCGTTTCTTATCATGCATCAAGAATTGCCTCCCGGCTGGCGGATGAAAATCAGGCAGTCACCCAGATGGAAAGAATTGCCCGCCTTTTCCCGGACCGCTACGAGGTCCGTTTTTTTCTGGGATATGCCTACGGGCGCATGGGATTTCAGGAGAACGCCCTGCCCCAGTTTGAGGCAGCCCTCCACATGAATCCAAAGCCTGCGGATATCGCCGCTATCTACTGCCACCTTGGAATTGGCTACAGAGAACAGGGGTTGCTGGAGAAGGCTATCGAAATGTTGAACGTCGCCCATCAACACAACAATACCTTGAAAGAGGTCTACCAACAGTTAGGTTTCTGCTATTTTAAAACAGGGGACTATGAGAAGTCGATCGAACAATTTGAAAAGGCCCTTAAGATTGACCCGGGTTCTGCCATGGATTATGCGAACATCGGCGCAAACCTCAAAGCCATGGGCCATGTTCATATGGCGATTCCTATTTATGAAATGGCATTGGAGATCGACCCTGATCTTGAATTTGCACGTACGCAACTGGACAAAATAAATAAGTCTCAACGTTAGTGGAGAAGCATTCATTGGATGAAAGGAGAAAAAGACATGCCGATAGTCGAATTCCAGGGAAAGACATTTAACGTGGATGATGAAGGTTTTCTTGTAAACGAAAAGGAATGGTGCCCCGAATGGGTGGAATACGTGAAGACCACGGAAGGGATCAAGGAACTCACCGATGAACACTGGAAGGCCATCAAAATGGTCCAGGACTATAACAAGGAGCATGGAAAGCCTCCCATGGTCAGGATTTTTGCCGAGGTCACCGGCTTTAAATTGAAGCATATTTATGAACTGTTTCCATCCGGACCAGGCAGAGGAGCCTGCAAGATGGCCGGTCTTCCCAAACCAATCGGCTGCGTCTAAGGGGATTCTGGGTTACCGGTAAGGATTTTTTCTGGAAATGACGGGATAGGATAAGATAAACGGAAGGGAGAGATCATGGGAAATAGCTCAAGCTATCTTTCAAGAAGAAATTTTTTCACATCCGTTGCTGGATTTGTTACAGGAGCCATTCTTGGAAAAGCAGGTCCAGGATTAGTATCTGCACAGGTAAAGGAACCACTCAAATGGCCATGGCCATATAAGAAGTTGAATCCCCATGCGGTAGCCAAAATGGCAAGCGATCTCTTTATGACCAAGACGGAGTATGAGAAGCTAACGAAGCGGGGGAAGTTTGCCGGATATAACTGCGCTGAGGCAGCCTTTGAAGCAATCATTAAAGCCTCTGGTTGCCCTGTTCCGACAGCAATGCAAACAGCATGGGGAGGGGGTGTGGCAGGGTGGCAATGCATGTGCGGGGCGTTGGCAGCTTGTATCGATGCAATTGGTGTTTTCCATGGAAGGGTGACACGTGGGGGTAAAGAGAAGACCGCTAACATTGCCCAGAACATGATGGATTGGTTTACTAAAAATGCGGGGGCTCCTTGCTGTCATGTGAGTGTCACCACCCGGGCCAAAAATGAAGGTTGGTATGGAAAGAAGTGGGGGTGCACGGAGCAACTCTACAGTTGCGCCCTCTGGACGGGAAGATGCGTCGAGCATGTCATTGAATTATTAAATGATGAGGCGGATGGTAAATTGAAGAAATATAAACCCCCGGAGTATACCAAAGGTTGCAATGCCTGCCATAGTCCAATGTCAGGGGTATCGGACTGTTTCGTCTGTCATGATAAAGAAGCACACCTTGCCAAGCCCCATACCTCGGCCCCTGTTTTCGAATCGATCCGGAATCCAAAGCAACCCAATTATCTGAAAGAGGAAAAAGGGTTCTTGAGAAAAAAGTAGAGAAAGGGCAACTTCCCCTTTTTTCTTGATAGAAAGATTTTTATATATTAGCCAAGGTCGAAAAAGGAGCCAGACATGCTCAAGGTTAGGTTTTTTTTAAATGAACCCAATGGAAGACCCTGAAAACATTTTAGAAAGATGATGCCCAGGTTGGGCAAGAAGTATCCGATCGAAATCGAGACCATCTCTAAGCCAAAAGCGGAATATATTACCGATGAATATTTTGAATTGAACCTTCCCGTAGCCCCTGCCGTGATGGTGGGTGATGAAATCGTTGTTGAAGAAACCGATGTCGAAGAACATGATCTGGAAGTTGCCCTCTGCAAGCACCTCAATCTCCCAGCCCCTGAACCAAAAAAGAAATGGTTTTGGGACCGATTTAAAAGAGAGAAGGAAAATGGGTAGCCGAAAAGGTAAGAGATCTCCTATGGCAGTCTTCAAGGTTATCCTTCTTATCGTTTTTCTCTTGGGTGCTTTCATTCTATTTCGCTTTACTTCCTTCAAAGAAGTTTTAACCGCCCAGAAATTGGGGGTATTTCTTAATTGGGCTGGGTTCTGGGCTCCGCTTGCCTTCATGCTGATTTACGCTATTGGGGTTTGCCTTTTCCTCCCAGGCACCTTATTGGCTGCTTTAGGAGCTGCCATCTTTGGGTCGTATTTGGGTTTCCTGTATGTTTGGGTGGGGGCAATGGTCGGAGCAAGCGTGGCCTTTTTTATTGGGCGGACCCTTGGTAGGGAATTTGCTTCTTCGCTCATTGGGAATCGCCTCAAGAAATATGATGATGGAATTGAGAGGAACGGTTTTGCCACCGTACTCTATCTTCGCTTGATCTATTTCCCTTTCACCCCCATGAACTTTGGTATGGGATTAACGAAGGTGCGATTCTGGGACTATGCCTTCGGCACAGGATTAGGTATTATTGTGGGGACCTTCATTTTTACTTTTTTTGTGGGAACCATCAGAGAGGTATGGGCGAACAGTCAATGGTCTGAGCTATTCTCCTTAAAAGTTATTTTCTCGGTCACCCTCTTCATTTTTTCCCTCTTCATTCCAAAAATCATCAACAAAATAAAAAATACAGAAGAGGAGGGAAAGACGGCAAAGATCTAAATATGTGTTTTAAAGTTGATGGCCTTCGGGATTTGGGTTTTTTACATTAGAATTATTTGACAGGTGATTATGGTGAAATGTTTGGTCATTGCCTGTGGCATCATGAGAGATGAACTCCTTCGATTTCAGGCTAAAGGGATTTCGTTCATTTTCATGGAGCAATCACTTCATCGGACACCTCAGAAGATGGGGCCGCTTATTCAGAAGGAAATTGACAAAGCCGACGGCCAGGAATGGGAGTCTATCATCCTGGGTTATGGGTTATGCAGCAATGGCATCTTAGGTCTCCGATCGAGGCGGCATTCCCTGGTGGTCCCTCGTGTCCATGACTGCATTGCCCTTTTTCTGGGTTCCCATGAAAAATATATTGAGGAACAACGAAAAGAGCCGGGCACTTATTATCTTACCAAAGGATGGATTGAAGAAGGGAAATCCCCTTTGGGAATTTATCAAGAGTATTGTCAACGATGCGGTCCTGAGACTGCGGAATGGGCGATCAGGGAAGAACTAAAAAACTATACCCGAATTGCCCTCGTGGATATGGATAACCTTTCACAACTTCATCGGGATTACAGCGAGGAAAATGCCAGATTTCTTAAGTTGAGATATGAAGAGATTAAGGGCTCCCTGGAATATTTTAAAAGAATGCTTAACGGACCGTGGAGCGATGGTTTTATTATTTTAAAACCCGGTGAAAAAGTGACCCAAACATTATTTTTAAATTTTTCTACAACCCCCCTCCCAACTTTCAGAAATAATTTTTCTAAAAACGGAAAGGATCTGGCTTGTTAGTATATTCTGCCAGTAATTCATGCCATCTAAGATTTTTTTCCCGTGGGCGCCACGATTTTGGTCCTCCTGTTAGCGATTACACAGCGGAAAATCGGGATGAAGATGAGCCCTGCGATTTTTCTGATGAGCATGTTCGAGGGTTCGTGGCTAAACCAATTTTATCTCTTGGGTTGAGGTTGGAATCAGATCCAGGGCCAAAGCCAGATCGTTTCCCAATTAGAATCCCGAGGTCTGTAAATACGATCAATGAATTCAGTAGCGAAGGACGTAAAATTTTCCTAAATCCTGCCAGTGAAGAGATCCAAGGATTTTCATGCCCCTCATCGTTTACTTCATTGCTTTTTTAATCACTTTTATTGCAACGACAGCCCTGACCATCGGGGGGACCGGGGCCGCATTGGTCCTGATCCCGATGTTTGATTGGTTGGGGATTCCACTCCGGGAGGCGATGTCCACCGCCCTCCTTTTGAATGTATTTGCAATGGCCTTCGCCGCAGTTGCGTATATTAGGAAACGATTGGTTGTTTTCAAAGTAGCAGTTCCTATGATTGTTTTCGGGTCAATCATGAGCGTTCTTGGAGCAAGAACCAACCAGTATGTCCCTATTCCTCTTCTGAAGTGGTTCTTTGTTGCCTTTCTTCTTTTTGCTTCGGCAAGGATACTTTTTGGGGGAAGGGGGATCATTAGGGATGTGACCCAGGCCCCTCTTAAAAAATTGATTACCTGGGGGTGTGCGATCGGTGGTTCTGCAGGATTCATCGGTGGATTGATTGGCGTAGGGGGTGGGAATATCATTGTTCCTCTACTCATCATGGTGGGTTTTGATCCGAAGAAGGCCTCCGCAACGACTTGTTTCATTGTTATTTTTACCTCTTTTTTCGGTTTTTTAGGCTTTGCCTCTTTGGGTAATGTGAACTGGGTTTTTTTAGGGGTAACTCTGGTAAGTTGCATCGGGGCCACGTTACTCGGAGCTTACCTCATGACATCGAAATTGAATCAATCACAAGTCAATTATGTCATTGGAGGGGTTCTGTTTGTGGCTGCCGCCAAGATGGTCCATAGCTTGTTAAAATCCTCCCTGAATTTGGGCCCCATCCTTCTGATCGTTGCGATTTTATGTCTGGTTTTCTTTGGATTTGGCATATTGAACCAGAGGAGATTAACTCGAACATAAAAACGAGGGTGTGTTGATTATGACCTCGTTATTTTTAGAATCCTCGTCCCGTACAGCCTCTTAAGCAGCCATCCATAATATTTTCTAAAACGACTTGACAACATATTACTGATAATTTATATTTATCAGTGTAATCTGATTTATTGTAATTAATTAAATATTCTGAATATCCTTTAGAATATCCGGGAGGTGAGAGAAATGGCCAGAAGGGTTGAAAAAGCATCCTGCTCCGAACCTGCCTGCGGGAAAATGAGCTGCTGCAAGGTGGAAGCGCTGATCAGCGTCGACGAGCGCGGCCAGATGGTGCTTCCCAAGGAGATGAGAGAGAAAGCGGAGATCCGTACAGGCGATAAGCTTGCCCTGGTCAGTTGGGAGAAGGATGGAAAGGTATGTTGTTTCACGTTGATTAAAGCGGATGAATTTGGAGACATGGTGAAAGGGCTGCTGGGGCCCATGATGAAGGGCGTCCTGGCCAGCGATCATGGCAAATCATAGGGAGGTGGCGAAAGATGGAAAAGGAAGAGATCGGGAAAGCCGTAAGGGAACGCTACGGGAACATTGCGAAACAAGGCAGCTCGTGTTGCGGGCCTGCGAAATCGTGTTGCGGAAGCGCGGATTTGGTGCAGGATATTAGCAAACATATAGGATACTCCCAGGAAGAATTGAACGCTGTCCCGGAGGGGGCAAACTTGGGATTGGGCTGCGGCAACCCGGTGGCCCTGGCGTCATTAAAGGAAGGGGAAGTGGTTCTCGATCTGGGGTCGGGAGCGGGCTTCGATTGTTTCCTTGCCGCCAAACAGGTAGGCAAAACAGGGAAAGTGATCGGCGTGGATATGACGGCAGAGATGCTCGAACGAGCCAGAGAGAATGCTAAAAAAGGCCACTTCGACAACGTGGAATTCAGGCTGGGAGAGATTGAGAACTTGCCGGTGGGAGATCATCAAGTCGATCTTATTATCTCCAATTGTGTGATCAATCTATCCCCCAATAAAGAAAGAGTTTTTAAAGAAGCCTTCCGTGTGCTCAAGCCGGGGGGAAGACTCATGGTCTCTGATATCGTGCTTCTGAAAGAGTTGCCCGAGGAGATCAGGAACTCCGTGACGGCCTACATCAGCTGTATTGCGGGAGCGACGACCAAAACGGAGTATTTGAGGAAGATCCGGGAGGCCGGATTTGAGGAGACCCAAATCCATGGCGAAGAGGTTTTTCCGACGGAGTTCTTGATGAATGACCCGACCGCCGGAGAGGTTTTAAAAAATTTAAAGCTTTCCCGAGAAAAAGTCGAAGACCTGCCGAAATCGGTGGTCAGCATCAAGGTCTCAGCGATGAAGCCTTCGGCCAACTAAAGCGCGGATGGGCATCAAAGATTCCTGGCGGCGCTGACAAGCCTATTCATTCAACCGGAATCGGATATTTTCCGTATCGATGGGAAGCTTCCACCCAGGCTTTGAAATGAGGGCCGGGTGTCGATGGAAGGATCTGGCAGCTGGGCGCAATCATGACCCCGCCGCCTGAACCCCCGGTCTGAACCGTTTCCTTGACGGCGGCTTCAATTTTATCCGTGGGGCCGCTGGCAATGATCGCCCCATGGATGATCAAGGCCGCGGGAACTCCCAATCGATTTACAAGGTTCTCCCGGACCCAGGAAGCATCATGTTTCTCGTCCAGGTGGAATCCTCCCACCCTCGCTTCCTTAACCAGCTTTTCCAGGAAAGCATAGGATCTGGGTTTTTTCATGTCGCCATGGATATGCATGAATACCTTACAGCCGAATTCCTTCTCAACCATCTCGGCGATTTGGGCTACATACGGGAGCAAAAACCTTTCCGCCATTGCAGGAGAGATCAGTTCCGTGCCGAAAGAATCGTTCAGGGTTAAGTGAGTGTTGGCCCCGGCCTCATACTGGGCGCGGATCCAATCTTTGCTGCAATCAGTTGCAATCTGGCACATCTCATCCACCCATTCCGGGTCTTCAATACAGTCCACCGTGAGGTCGCTCACTTTCCGGAAAAGATGCTGAACGAAACCGATTCCGACATAAGACATGGGCGATATGGGGTGGGTTTGACCAAGCGTTTTGCAAACCATCGCCAGGGCTTTAAGGGCTTGGGGCATCCGGTCATGTTTCAAAGGATCAAGGGGTAACTTTTTCTTGACTACACTCCAGTCCCCTTTTGATCTCACAGGATGTTCTTTGATGGAAACGCTTACTCCAAACTTTTCGGGAATTTCTAAAACCCCTCCAAGAGTCGGGACCCCATAGCCATGGTCAATATACGTCCCGAAACAGAAATCATAGTCATATTTCTTGATATTGGCGACCATGGCTTCTGCGGCCTTATCCGCATCGAGTTCCGTCTGGGTGGTAATATCCTTCAAACTCCAACCCATATCATAAATGGCCTGGGCCATCACGTGGGGATTGACCGGGATGGCATCCGGTTCTTTCAAATTAAAAACTGACTCAAGCCTTTCCTTTTTGTTCATTTTGCCCTCCTCGATGCAGTGCATGACCATTTACGGTTGTTATGAACACAATCAATAGAGAAGGAAGTCCACCAGATAGCCTGCAATGACAGCGGTAAGCAAAACATTCAAGATAAAAGCCACCAGCAGTTTTTTCCTAAAAAGAGATGCCAGCAAGGTAATTTCCGGAATGCTTGCTCCCGCTCCTCCGATGATCAGAGCCAAAACGGTTCCCATGCCCATTCCCTTTTCAACCAGAGCTGCGCTGATCGGGATCATGGTTTCTGCACGGATATACATCGGAACACCGATCATCGCCGCGATAGGGATTGAAAATGGGTTGCCAGGTCCTGCAACCTTCACAATAATATCCTGCGGGAAAAATCCGTAAATCAGGGCGCCGATTCCGGCTCCAAGCAACAGATACCAGAATACCTGCTTGAACGTTCCCATGGCAAACTGAAAGGCCCTTTTCATCCTTGAGAGAAGATGCATTGACGGGTTTTTGATGCTCATCGCTTCCTGACTTACTGAACAGCAAGATCCGGCCGCAGGCGCTTTCTCTGTTGCTTCAGGCTTTCCAGGGCAACAATCTCCAGAGTTTGAAGGTTTCGCGAGGGGGAGCGGGGCGGAGCAACAAGCCCCTGTGGCATTGGAGATAAGCCTGATTTGTGTTTCCATTCCCAATCTGGAAAGGATTGCAGACATGAACATGGAAGAGAAAAAAGTGACGATGATGTAGATGATCGTCACCTGGTAACCCAACAAAGACCAGAAAAGGGCGATGATGACGGGATTGAGAATCGGAGAGGAGAAGAGAAAAGCCATGGTCGGGCCGAAGGGGACGCCCCCCTGAAGCAGGCCTGCCGTGATTGGAATGGTGGAACAGGAGCAAAAAGGAGTCAATGCCCCGAACCCGGCGCCGAATATGTAACCAAGCCATTTGACTTTTTTAGAAAGGAAACCCCTGATCCTTTCAGGCGGAAGATATTCTGTAATCACTCCGATGACAAAAGAGACAGCAATAAAAATGAGGATCAATTCCCCGGCGAGGAGGACGAAAAACTTCCCGGCGTTCACAAGATGATTCAGCTCAACCATACCTTTCGATTCCCCTTTGTATAAGTTATGACCGCCCCCGTTCGATGGCCCGGTGGATATAAGGAATTGTCGTCTTCCAAGCCTCCATGGCAATTCGATAGGCCTTCATACCACGAGGCGTTAACGTATAGACCCGCCTTTTGAAGCCCCCCTTGAGCTGTTGACCGTCTTTAACTTTCGCATACCCCTCGCGGGTCAGGTTTTTGAGAATGGGGTAGATGGTTCCGAAGGTGGGGATGCAACAGCCACGGGTCAGAGATTCAAGCTGTTTCAGGATTCCGTACCCATGATTGGGCCCTTCAGAAAGGATTTTTAGAATAAGGATTTTCGTGAGCCCAATGTTGATGAGAGATTTCCAATATCCGATATCCTCAAGCTTCATGATACTCCCCTTGATAAAACAGTAATTATATAGAATATCTATATATAGAATACATTAATATACGATCAATATCTTGTCAAACTCTTTTTAAAAATAATAAAAACCCACCAGCGTCCTTTCAAAATGGAAGAACTTTACAACTCATAAGGCTTTATGCTAAGTTGAAGTTGTTGGATTTAAATTTTCGAGAGGGGAGAGTTTATGGCAAAGATAGATACCAGAAAGTCGGTCCCAGAAAAAGCCAGAGGTTATTTTGAGCAAGGATTTAATTGAGCAGAATCGATTTCCTTGAGTTTCAAGGAATATTTTGGGTACAAGGATTCTCTTATTCCGAAATTAGCGACAGGGCTGGGCGCTGGGATTGGGCGGAAGGGATCACTTTGTGGGAATTTTACCGGGTCGTTGTTGGTTATCGGGATGAAGTTGGGAAGAAAAGATCCAAAGGATCAGGCCAGCAAGGAAAAGGTTTATAGAGAGAGCTATCGTTTCTGGGATCAGTTCGAAAAGGAGTTCGGGAGCTGTTATTGCTATGACCTAATTAATTGTCATTTGGATAATGAAGAGGAACGCCAACGATGGTTGGCAGCAGGGGGCATGGAAAAATGCGCGGGAATCGTGGAAAAGACCGCCCAGATCCTCTGCGAGTTTTTAAATAAGAGTTAATGGAAGGAGTAAACCATGGATCGGATTTTCAGCGGGATTCAGCCCTCGGGCGAGATTCATATCGGAAATTATGTGGGGGCCATTCGCAACTGGGTTCAATTGACAGAGCGTTATGACTGCATCTATTGCGTGGTGGACTATCATGCCATCACCATTGAATATGAGGTGGAGTTGATGCAGAAGAGGATTCTGGAAACCGCCACCATCC
>Ga0194125_10001816_pt1 | contig 36029 bp, 31 predicted proteins | sample TA2KigC250mmetaG_FD_148626 | JGI IMG/M metagenome (GOLD analysis project Ga0194125, IMG submission 148626) | Freshwater microbial communities from Lake Tanganyika, Tanzania - TA2015034 Kigoma Deep Cast 250m | ecosystem: Environmental > Aquatic > Freshwater > Lake | place: Tanzania: Lake...
GGGAGGAGGCCGAGGGCGGGGGCGGGCGGCCCGCCCGCCGGCGGGGAGACGGCGGAACCGGCCGCCCCGGCGGAGCCCGCCGCCGGGCCCGATGCCGGGACGGGCGGGGAGGTCGCGGGCGGCCCGAGGCCCCCGGCCGCGGGGGCGGACGTGTCCAAGGGCACCGACGGAACGGACGGGGGCGATGGCGCCGGCGGGTCTGAAAGGCCCCAAGCCGCCGAGGGGCCGGGCAAGGGCGATGGCGCCGGGGAATCCGCCAAGGCGGCCGATGAGGCCGTCTCCCACATCCAGAGGGTGCTCGAGGTCCTCCAGAAGGAGCCGTGAGAGCCATGGACACCTTCCTCATCCTGGTCGCCACCGCCGCCTTCATCCTCTGCCTGTCGCTGGGGCTGGGGCTCCTCTGGACCGTCGGCGTGACGGTGCTCGCGGTCCTGGCCTACATCGGCCTGCGCTATCCCCGCGGCCGCGCGGACTGGAAGCACCAGCCAGTGGAGAGCCTCTACATGCTCTCGACGCTCCTCACCATGCTCCTCTTCGTCTACGTCATCTACGCGTCCGCCGCGGTGCTCGATTTGCCCTGGGACAGCGGCCTGGCCGTCGGGGTGGCGGCCCTGGCCTTCGCCGTTATGCTCCTCCTGGGCCTCTTCTTCCCCTCCGGCGGAAAGCTGCCGCTGAGAGCCAGGAAATAGGTGAAAGGGGAAAAACGGGCAGCGGGCAGCGGGGAGCAGTGGACAGGCGGGTCCGTTCCGTCGCCGCTGCCCGCTGCCTGCTGCCCCCCCGCTGCCCGCTGCCCGCTCCCCTTCCCCCTCACCGCCGCCTGAAAGCGGCGAACGCCAGCGCCAAGGCGGCGGCCGCGATGGCGAGCACTGCCCAGGCCCCCGGGATGAACCCGCCCGACGACCCGCGCGCAAGCTGGGCCCGGATGGAGCGGTCCTTGTCCATGGTGACCTCGGTCGAGGAGGAGAGGTCCTCCCAGGTCACCCGGAGGGAGTGCGGCGTGGAAACGTCCGAGCTCAGGCCGTCGGTGGAGCGCATCTGGAAGAGCTCGATGGGCGGCACCCTGCCGTCCTCGGCCGTCGCCCCCCGGAAGACCTCGTTCCCCGAACGGTCCTTGACAACGACGGTGGCGCCGGGCACGGGCTTCTTGATGGAGTCGACCACCTCGACGGAGAGCGTCCAGACGGTCGCCACGGCGCCCAGGCCGTTGGGGTTGCCCGCCGGGTCGGTGTACCGGTTCGCCTCCAGCACCGGTGCGCCGCCCTTCGAGAAGATGCCCCACTCCCGGTTGGCGGCGATGGTGTTCTTCTCGATCCGGCAGGAGGAGGAGGTGCTGTTTATGCCCACGCCGTTGGAGGTGATGCTGTTTGAGGCTATCCGGGGCGAGGAAGTGAGTATGGAGATCCCGGCCTGGCCGCTCCCGGTGATGGTGTTGCCGCTTATTGCCGCGTCCGAGCCTTCCGAGCAGTCGATGCCCACGAGCCCGCTCCCGGAGAGGGTGTTGCCGGTTATCTCCGGCTTGGACCGGAAGAGCCCGATGCCCCTCCAGTTGCCCGAAAGGCGGTTGTCCCGGATGACCGGGGTCGCCGACAGGACGGTGATGCCGTCCCGCTCGTTGTCCCGGATGGTGTTCCCGGTCAGCTGGGGCCGCGCGCCATTCTCGACGCGGATGCCGGCCTTGCAGCGGTCGATGGTGCAGCCGCTCACCGCGGGGGAGCTCCCGTTGATGACCAGGGCGAACCACTGGTGGTCGAAGAGGCGGCAGTTCAGGATGGAGACGTCGGAGGAGGTGATCTGGACTCCCCCCAGGTCGAACATACCCCGCGTGCCGGATATCTCGCTGTCGCGCAGTTCCATTGAGCCCTCCACCCGGAACCAGTAATGCGCCCTCGGGGGTCCGAAGGTGATGTTGGCCCGGTGCGCGACGAGCCTCCCGCCAGGCTTGATGAGGAGCTCGAACTCACCGTCTTTCGAGCAGTTCATGACGAGGGTCGAATTGCTCATCCGCAGCTCCCCGCCGCTCTCTATCCGGACATTGGCCCGGATGTCCTTCACGGTCCGGTCGAGGGTGACGGCGGAGGTGATGACCCAGTCGGGCTCGGGCGGGGAGGCGGCCGTGCCCGGCGCCGGGAGCGCGGCCAGCGCAAGGCAGGAAACCAGCAGGAGGGCGGGCGCGCCCCGGCGAAGAATCGACCGTCCCTCTCCCATGCTGAGTCCATCGCCCGGGCGGATATATATGGATTGTGATTATGTTCGAGGAGAAAGGCGCAAGGCGCAAGGCGCAAGGGACGAGGGCAAGGGGCGCAAGGGACAAGGGAAAGGGGATGGATGGCGGGTTTCGGGAGAGGACGGAGGAGGAGGAGCCCTCCCACTTCGCACCTTGGCCCTTGCGCCTTGACCCGTGCGCCCCCGGACGAGCTTCGCTCGTCTGCGGTTTGCTCGCCTGCGGTCAAGCCTTGCGCCCTGCGCCATGCGCCTTGCACCCTGCACCCTGTCGTCTCACGCTCCCGCCGTCGACGGGGTCTTCTCTCCGGCCGGGGCGGCCGGGGGCTTCATGAGCAACGCCAGAGCCAGTCCGGCGACGACGAAGGCGGCCGTGACCTGGAAGCCCATGATGTAATCGGAGTGGGCGGGGGCATTGCCCAGCACCCGGGCCATCACCATCGGCAGCACCACGCCGCCGACGCCCCAGGCCGCGAAGAGCAGCCCGTAGTTTGGGCCCATGTTCCTGGCCCCGAAGAAGTAGGAGCTCAGGGCCGGCATCGCCGACAGGTAGGCCCCGTACATGGCCCCGTAGAGTATTATGACCACGAAGAGCACGGCCACGGAGGTCGCGAACGGGAAGAGCGCGACAAGGCATACCAGCTGCAGGACCATCATTATGAGGATGGTGCGCTTGGGCCCTATGAGGTCCGTCACGACGCCCATCGCGACGCGGCCGCTGGCGTTGGCGACCGCGTATATCTGCACCGCCAGCACCGCCATCCAGGCCAGGGCGCCCGAAAGGCCGGTCAGGTCCTTTGCGATCTGGGCCGTGAGCCCGATGACCATCAGCCCGGCGCCGGCGCCGACCATGTAGATGAACCAGGCCAGGTAGAACGTCCGGGTCCCGAGCATCTCCCTCGTGGTGTAGTCGCGGCTCCCGGCCACCCAGGCCTTGGACGCGGTCTTGGCCGGCACCGGGGGGGCCTTCCAGTCCGCCGGGGGGAACACCAGCATGCCGCCCAGCACGAGCAGGAGGACCAGGAATACCACCCCCAGAATGACGAAGGTGTAGGCTATGCCGTAGGTGCTCGCCAGGAAGTTCACCGCCGGGGCGGTGATGAGAGGGGAGAGGGCGTAGCCCGACACGGTGATGCCCAGCGCCAGCCCGCGCCTGTCGGGGAACCAGCGCCCGACCGCCGCGATGGGCGGATTGTAGCCGAAGCCGCAGCCCGTCCCCGCCACGACTCCGAACGTGACCGTCAGGATGGGCAGCGCCGCCGAGGGGGCGAACATGATGGCCCCGGAGAGCATGTAGCCCGCACCGGCGCAGACCGCACCGATGAGCGCCGGCACCCTCGGGCCCATCGAGGAGATCATGCGGCCCGCCAGGGCGAAGGTCACGCCGAAGACGAGCATGGAGACGCTGAATGGTATAGTGGTGTCGGGAAGGGGGATGTCGTAGGGCTCGGCGTGGATGAACGGCTTGAAGACGGACCATCCGTAGAGCGTGCCCAGGCAGATGTTCGCCACGAACCCCACCAGGACGAAGACCCATCGATTCGGCACCCTGGGCGCAACGGCCGTACCTTCCCCCCCAGGACGGTGGAGCACGGAGGTTGTTTAAATGGTTATCCCGGACCGTGCGTTAGCAGGGCAGGGTGCCCGGCCGGTGCTCCCTGCCGGGGCCGTCACTCGAGGAATATCGCCGGCCGCAGGGGCACGGCCTTGCCGGCCTTTTCCTGGGGGTCGTATCTGTCCGGCGCGTCGGCGCGGTGGACCTCGACCTCGCAGCCGAACTCGCCGGAGAGGAAGGCGCCCGCTCCCGCAAGGGTGGCGTGCTCCTCGAAAGGCAGGGCGTACTTGGCGAGCTGGTCCTCCGAGAGCTTGGGTATGTCCGCGACGAGCTTTTGGGCAAAGCGCGCAAGCTCCCTGGAGTGCGGGGCGATCGCGGGGTCCTCCAAAGCCGACTTCATCAACCCCGACATGTAAAGGTGGCCGCCGCGCGCCATTGCCATCGCGCGCCTGAAGACCTCCCACTTCCACTGCGGCGCGCAGTAGAGCACCATCCGCCTGGGCCCGATCTTCGTGACCTTGATAATCTCGGCTATGTCGCCCAAGAGGTTGCTCAGGTATTCCTCGCGGAACTCGGCGAGCGGGTCCAGCCGGCCCTCGTCCGGAGCCGGGAACGGCGCGTCCGAGACGAAGCCCTTCCCTCCGAGCATCTCCCATATCTCCTCCGAGACGTGGGGGACGAACGGGGCAAGGAGCCTCACCCAGGCGTCCAGCACCCTGCGCAGGAGGTCGCGGTTCCGGCCGCCCCGCCGGAGGTACCACCGCACATCCTGCTGGAGCAGGAAGAACGAGTGCTGCAGCGCCCGGCGGGTCTGGAAGCCCTCGAGGGCCTGGCCGGCCGCCAGGACGTGCCGCTGGAGCCGGCTTTCGAGCCAGCTGTCGACGGGCTGCTCGGAGGTCGCCTCCATTGCGAGCATCTCCTGGGCGGCCGCGAAGAAGCGCTCCATCTGGCGGCGGTGGGCATCGGCCTGGACGCCGCGCCAGTCGAAGTCCTGCCAGGGCTCGCACATGTACATCAGGTAAAGCCGCGTCACGTCCGCCCCGAACCGCTCCACCGCCTCGGCGACCGCGAACACCACGCCCTTGGAGCTCGACATGCGGCGCCCCTCCAGCACGCCCAGCCCCAGGTTGACGATGCCCTCCGGGCAGAGCGGCCGCGGGAAGAGCGCCAGGTGGTGGAAGATCATGAACGTCAGGTGGTTGGGGATGAGCTCGTTGGCGCTGACGCGGTGGTTCTGCGGGTACCAGTAGGCGAACTCGGTCCGCATGCCGCGCAGCGCCTCCGCCTCGAGGCCGGTCTGCGCCGCTATCGAGGCCGGGTCGCCCCGGCCCAGGAAAACGAAATCGAACACCGCGTCCGAGAGCCGCTCGGCCGGGAGCCTCCTCATCAAGGGCACGAGGGTGTAGTAGGCCATGTAGATGGTCGAGTCCGAAAGCGACTCGATTATCCAGCCGGTCTCGTCCCAGGGAAGCCGGGTGCCCAGCCCCACCCTCCTGGTGCATGGCCAGTCGTTGAGCCAGTCGACGACGTTGCGGTAGTAGGTGCGGCTCTCGGGCGGTACGAGCTGGATGCGCTCGAGGGCGTCGAGGACCTCTTGCTTCCATTCCGGGTCGGAGTAGCGGATGAACCACTGGTCGGTGACTGTCTTGACGACGCAGGGCGCCCCGCAGCGGCAGGTCACCGGGGTTTCCGAGAACTCGTACATCGTGTCGGCCAGGCCCGATGCCAGGAGCTCCCGCTTGACCTGCTCCTTGGCCGCCGACACCCTCAGGCCGGACCAGCGGCCGGTGTTTGGGGCCATCACTCCCCGGGAGAACTCGAGCTTGTAGGCCTGGTTGGTGGCGTCGTCGAGCCTGGCGGTCTCGGCCTGGGAGCGGATGCCGGCCTCCTCCACGAGGTCGACCGCCACGGCCCCGTGGCCGTCCACAGCTATCATCTGTATCGGCGAGAGCGAGGAAAGCTCGGACCGGTCCAGGCCGAAGGCCTCCTGGGCGGCCCCGTCCCTCTGGAGGTCCCGGAGCGCCACGAGGTCGAACGGGGCGTGCGCCGGCACCGAACCGACCACCCCGCTGGTGTGGTCGGGCTTGACGAACGTGGCCGGCAGGATCGGCACGGAGGCGTCCGTCAGGGGGACCCGGACGCGCCTTCCGATGAACTCGCGGCCGGTGGTCTCCCGGACCACCGTGAGCGCCTTGTCCTGGTGGGCGAGCTTTGGGGCCGCCTCCCGGGAGACCAGCCACCGCTCCCCGCCGGTCTCTATTACAACGTAAGCTGCATCGGGATGGAGCCAGATATTGGTGAGCCCGAAGACGGTCTCCGGGCGCAGCGTGGCCGCGGGCAGGAACAGGGCGCCCTCGCCGCCCTCCAGCCGGTACTTGATAAGCGTGAACTCCATGATGCCGACGCCCTCGCCGTCCAGGAGGTCGTGGTCGGTGACCGCCTGGTTGTCGCGGGGGCAGAACTTCACCGGGTGGGAGCCGGTGGTCACGAGCCCCTTGGATCTCAGGGTGCGGTACTGCCACCCCACCATCTTGGAGAAATGGGGGTCCAGCGAGGTGCACTCCCGGCCCCAGTCGATGGAGTAGCCCAGGGCGGTCATGCCGGTCTTGTAGCCCATGCGGCTCCGGTTTATCCAGTAGTCCGCGAACTGCATCGGCTCGGTCATGGTGAGATAGAGGTCCTCGGAGATTCCGTACTTGTCCCTCAGGATGGAGAGGTACCGCTCGTCCCGGTCACGTATCCGCTGGGTGGCGCCCACGATGGGGCTGCCCGTCAGGTGCCAGCCCATCGGGAACAGGCAGTTATGGCCCTTCATCCGCTTGTACCGGGCGATGACGTCGGGGACCGTGTAGGTCCGGGCGTGGCCGACGTGCATCGGGCCGGAAGGGTACGGCCAGGCCACCGTGACGAAGTAGCGCTCGCGCCCGGGGTCCGGGCGGGCCGAGAAGGCCCCGCGCTCCGTCCACCGGGCCTGCCACTTCCGCTCGATTTCACCCGGGTCATAGGCTTTCATGACGGTCCGCCGCAAGATGGTGGAACGGGGATATAATGCTTGCCGATTGGTGAGAGGGGAGGGAAGGAGAGCGGGCAGCGGGCAGGGGGGGGCAGGGACGGGACGACGACCGTCGTCCACCGCTCCCCCCTGCCCCTTTTACCCTTTCGTGTAAGTTATTTATACTGTCCATACTTATGGAATGGACACGTCGGGGATTGGGGGATGGGGATGGAGGGTTTGGTCCTGCTGGGGGGGTGGGCCGGTTCGCTGGCGCTGCCCGCTCTGGCGGGGTTCTTCGATTTCCTGAAGTCGAGGAAGAGGGTGCCCGAGGGCCCCGGGCCGGGACCGTCGGGACCGATGTTCCCGGCGATGGAGATGGAGGAGGAGCCCGGGGACCCGAGCGACGTTCCCGGCGAGCCGGTGGCCGCGGCCGGGGGGCCGGCAAGGCAGCCCGGCAGGAAGGAGCACATCGCACCCAGGATAGTGCGCGCCCTGGGCCCGCCGCCGCCCGAGGTGCGGGCGGCCGAGGGCGGAAGGAGGCCGGGCCTCCACGGTTCACAGCCCCGCGTGGCGAAGGTGGCGTCAGAGGAGGAGGAGGAGGAGGGGGAGATGGAGGACATGGCCCGGGAGGCCATCGAGTCCTGCCGGCTCATGCTCGGGACATTGGCCCAAAGCGGGATGGACATCTCGATCGCCGAGCGCCAGCTCGCCAAGGCCGAGAGCATGCTCCAGCAGGGCCTTTTCCCGGACGCGGTGAACTACGCGAGCAAGGCCATGGACATCGCCGAGAGCCTCGAGGCGGACCGGGACCGCTGCCCCAAGTGCCACGCCGAGACCAAGCCCAGGTGGTTGCTCTGCCCCAAGTGCGGCCACCCCCTGCGCCTTGCGCCTTGATAAAAATATTAAATATCTCTACTAGTGATATTGAAATAATAGCCTTTCGGTTCCGGCAATGAGAATTATTATATAGGTTAAAATCATTAGAGCCTCCATTCCTAACATGGGTGATGCGATGAAGTCTACACTGAAAAGGGTTGGAGCCTGCGTTTGCGTGGCGGCATTCCTGTTCGGTGCGGCCGGGTCGGCCGCCCTGGGTCTTGCCGCCGGCCCGAGGAGCCCCGGTGCCGATGCCGGACTCGATTCGGGCGATATCATCCTCAGGGTCGACGGGAACGCGGTGACCGAGGCCATCCAGGGCGCGACCGTCGCCATCAACCTGACCATCCACAACTACGGGGACATGGACTCGGCCAAGGTCAACGTGATGATCCTCTACGACGACAGCAACATCTTCATCTTCAACGACAACCTGACCGTGCCCGTCCCGGCCCAGGACTCCGTCCAGTACGAGGTCCTCTGGGACACCTCCAATGTGGCCATTGGCGACCACACCATCAACGTAACGCTGACGGAGCTCCAGTCCGGCGACGATGACCTGACCAACAACCGGGCCTTCAAGGACATCACGATCAAGCCGGTTCCCGTGCCCCACGTGTTCGTCGACCGGATAGACATCCAGCCGGCCGCCCTGGTGGGCGACAACGTCACGATAACGGCCTACCTGAAGAACGACGGCACCAAGGCGAGCCCGATCGGCGACACCGTCAGGTTCCTGATAGGGACCCAGCTCCTGCCCGGCGGCGCGAAGGAGTACCCGGGGCCGCTGGATTTCGACAACCAGACCGTGGCCGAGGTGCCCTACTACTGGGACACGACCAACATGCAGGCGGGCGTGTTCATAATCAAGGTGGAGGTTGTGAGCAGCGGCGACCGCGGCGAGGCCCAGCCCATCACCCTGAGCTACCCAGCGCCGAACGTCTACGTGTACAGGCTGGAGATGGACGAGAGCCAGGTCCTGCAGGGCGAAAGCGTCCTCATTTCAGGGAAGCTGCGCAACAACGGGACCAAGGCCGCGGCGGACGAGGAGGTCTGGTTCCTCGTCGACAAGGCGACCAGCCCGACGATGGCCAACTACACCAAGCTCGTCAACGTGCCCATGAAGGACCAGGATGTGAACTTCCAGTTCTCCTGGGACTCCTCCGACGCCGAGCCGGGAAGGCACAACTTCACCGTCAGGGTGCCGGGCTCGTCCGACCCCAAGGCCTCGGCGACCACCAGCGACCTGCTCGTCATCCCCAAGACGCCCCAGGTCAACATGACCGAGTTCAAGGCCACGCCCGGAACGGTCAAGAGCCGCGAGACCATCCAGCTTTCGGCCAGGCTCGAGAACACCGGCAGCGCCGACGCCTACAACCAGGAGGTCCGCTTCTTCCTCAATGACGTGAACACGTACCCCCTGGCCATCAAGAAGGTCAACGTCCGGCTGGACGTCCCGGCCTGGGCCAACACGACCTTCGTGCCCGATATCGGTGAGAACGACACGATGATGGACTTCATCGCCGTGTTCGTCAACCCGATGTGGGAGAACGAGACACGGAACGCCTCCGTCAGGGTCCTCACCATCGTGCCCCAGCGGCCGGACCTCGTGGTTGTCAGCGTCGAGGTGACGCGCGACATGGTCGTGGGCAACGAGTACTCGGTCGTGGCGGTCATTGCCAACAACGGCAAGGCCATCGCCCAGAACTTCACCGTGAGGTTCGACCTGGGCACCGAGCTGCCCTACCTGGTCAGGGGGCTGGACCTCGCCAACGGACAGACAATGTCGGTCAACTGGACCGTCCGGCCGTCGATGACCGGGCAGAACCTGCGGCTCAAGGTCGAGGTCGACGCCGAGCACTCGCCGCTCGCCGAGGAATCCAACGAGTTCAACAACATCTTCGAATCGATCAACGACATAATCGTCAAGCCCCAGCCCAAGCCCTCCATCGAGCTCGTCAAGGTGGACCCGGCGCGCAAGAGCTACAAGGTGCACTTCGGCGACAAGGCCGTCGTGACATTGACCGTGAACCTGAAAAACAGCGGCGAGGAGGCCGGCACCGTGTTCCTGACGGTCAAGGAGGGCCTGGTGGTAATCGTTTCCGAAAACGTCACGGTCGGGGCGAACACCACGCGGGACTTCGTCTACAAGTGGAACATCACCTCGGCCGGCACGCACACCGTCAAGGTCATAATCGAGGGCCAGGACGCCGGGCTCATCACCTCTCAGATAACGTCGGTCGATCTCACGGAGGAGCGGCAGTGGTACGAGCCCGGGTTCGAGCTGCTCGTCGTGGTGGCGGTGCTCGGGTTCCTCATCATACTGGCGGGGAGACGGCGCAGGTAGTCCCCGCCGGTCCTGTTCTCTTTCGGGGACTTTCTTTTTCCTTGCCGAAAGCCCACGGGCCGTCCGGGCTCACCGGCCGGCCGCCCTCCACCCGACCGCCGCGATCGCCGGGAGGAGCAGAAGCGGCAGCAGGGCGAACGTGCAGGGGCCTGTGTCGCTAGTGGCGGGCAGGGGACCCCGGTCGAGGGCGTAATCGATTTCCTTGAGGAAATCGTCGGGGGCCTTGTAGCCGACCACGCGGTGCTTCTCGGAGCCGTCCGGGTTCAGGAAGACGGTCGTCGGGTAGCCGTCGACCTTGAACCTCGCCACCAGGTCGGGCCGGGCGTCCCCGTCCACCTTGATGCAAACGAGGCCGTCGGTCCGGTCGATGACCCGATCGTCGGAGTAGGTGTTCTTGTCCATCTCCTTGCACCAGGTGCACCAGTCGGTGTAGAAATCGACCAGCGCCGGCACCCGCTTGTTGAGCGAGAGATTCATCCCCTCCTCGAAGTCGTGCCAGGTGATCGAGGTGGCGGCCGCGGCGGGCTGCGGGAGTGCGAGCCCGGAGGCCGAAAGCAGGATTGCCAGAGCCATGGCGCGGGTGCGGTCCATGCGGAGTCGTTGTGCACCGGCGGGTATATATAATTTGGGCCGAATGATCCCCAAGGTTCCCGCCCGGGTACCGGGTCTTGTCTTGTTTCAGCCTCGACCTGCACGAGAAGCAGGTCCTTCATCACGACCAGGTCCCTCCAGGTGGCCGTCGGCCGCCATCTCCCGGGTCGCGGCGGACCTCGGTCTCGACCGTGCGGACCACCCGCACCTGCTTTCGGCACTCCGGCCCGCCCGGCCCTTCCCCCTCGGTGTACCGGAGGCCGTCCAGCCTGAAAGGCCCCTCCACCATGCGCGCTCGCCGCCGACCGTGTTACAAATGACCGTGGTCGAATATATCCATTTTGGAAGGCAGCGGGCAGCAGGGGGGGTATGGGCATCAGGCAACAGGCAGCGGGAGTGAAGGGGAGCGGGGAGCGGTGGCGGAACGGATCCGTCCGTCCACCGCTCCCCGCTGCCCTCTGCCTGCCGCCTCTATTTCGGGTACCAGCCGCTGTCTATCGCGTTGTCCATGTAGGACAGCTCGACCCAGTACTGGGTCGTGTCCGGATCTATGTTGGACACCTCGAGCTCCCTGACGGTAACCGTGTTCCCTGTAGAGTCGTTGTCCACGAGCCCCGTGGTCGACTTGGATTTCTCCTCGATGAAGGTGGTCTTGTCGGACTGGTAGGACTTCACGGTGATGTTGATGCTCCCGGCGACCTTGGCGTCGCCCTTGTTGTCGAACTTGATCGTGACGTTCGCATGGCTTACGTTGTTGTCGTCCTTGTAGGAAGCTATCGTCACCTCTGTGATGATCAGGTCCTTTTCGACATTGAGGCTGACCGTGGTCGTGCCGGTGGCCCCGTCGTTGTCGGTCACGGTGAGCTTCACGGGGTAGGTCCCGGGCTTCTTGAAGCTGTGCGTCACGTTCATCCCGTAGTCGTTGGTGTTGTCGCCGAACTCCCAGGTCCAGTTCTTGATGCTCCCGTCGGGGTCGCCGGACGGGTAGCCGCTGAACGTTATCAGCTTGTTGCTCAGGTGCGGGGGCTGGGAGCTTATCGTGATGTTGGCCGTGGGGGCCTGGTTCTCCACCTTGATGTCCAGCGTGGTGGCGGCGGTCTGGCCATTGTAGGACACGGTGAGGGTGGCCCTGAAGGTGCCGTTCTCGATGTAGGGGTGCTCCACGGAGGCCCCCTTGGCCACCGCCGTGCCGTCGCCGAAGTTCCAGGAGTACTCGGTTATCCGGCCTCCGAGCGCCGAGGTGTCGATGGAGAACGTCAGGTTGGTCATGGTCAGGGTCATGTTGGTGGAGACCGTCGGCAGCGGGGCGACCACAATTATCTCGTTCACGGTCTTGGACTTGGCGCCCTTGTCGTCCTTGACCTGGAGGCTGACGTTGAACGCGCCCGGCGAGGAGAAGGTGTGCGCGACGCCCTTGCTCGTGGTGGTGTTGGGGGCGGTGCCGTCGCCGAAGTCCCAGGTGTACGACTTGATCTTCCCGTCCGGGTCCTTCGAGGTGGAGCCGTTGAAGTCCACGGTGCCGCCGACAAAGAGTATGTACCTGCTGACGGTGATCCCGGCGGTCGGGTTCTTGTTCTCGGGGGTGCTCGGGCATCCTGCAATCAACATCGCTGCTGCGATCAGTACCGCGAACGCGGCCCATATCCGTTTCATCCTGTCACGACTCCTCGTATCTTCCGCCCTTTCCCCCAAACAGATGCCCCGGGCCTGCGCCCCGGGCACATCACCGATTATCGATATCTACCGATATAAGGCTTTGGATATGGGGCGCAGGGCGCAAGGGGGGAAGTCGGTTCTCCCCTGTTCGTACACCTTGCCCCTTGCGCCTTGTCCCTCGCGCCTCAATCCTTGCGCCATGCGCCCTGCGCCTTTGGCTCTTTCCTACTCCTGCCACCCCTCCTTCTCGCGGCGGAGCTTCTCGGACTGGCGCCAGCGGAGCCAGACCGAGTAGATGGCCGGGAGGATGAACATCGCGGCGATGGCGTTGAGGATGAGCAGCACCTGGATCATCGTGACGAACTCGCGCACCGAGTCGATGGGGACGCCCATGGTGAGCCAGTTGGAGGGGCTGCCGCCCATGGCCCAGTCCACCACGGCGCTGGGGGAGGCCAGCACCGCCAGGAAGCCGATGACCATCGTGCTCGTCGCCTCCACGAAGGATATGCCCGAGTTCTCGACCGCCGCGACGACCGACTCGTGATTTATGCCGCCGGAGCGGGTACGCTGGGTTATCTGGATGCTGAAGTCTATCCCCGTGCCGATCGCGATGGCGCCTATCATCACCGTGACGATGGAAAGCGGGATGTCCAGCCCCACGAGCACCAGCGGCTCCAGCGCCACGACCACGCAGCAGGGTATTATGGTGAAGAGCGCGAGCCTCCAGGAGCGGAAGACCACCAGGAGGATGAAGAAGGAGAGCAGTATGCAGATGCCGGTGGAGTTGAGCGTTCCGCCGATGAGCAGGTCGTTGACCGCAAGCTGTATGGCCGCAACGCCCGTCAGGCGGGAGACCGTGGACATCGGTACCGGGTGCTGGTCCACCGCCTTGTTGACCCCCTCCACAGCCTGGCGCGTCAGCTCGACGTCCATCATCGGCTGGAACACGTAGATGAGGGTCTTCGAGTAGTCGTCGCTCACGAGGAAGCTGCGCATCTCGGGGCTCAGGGAGTCGTAGAACAGGTTGATGAGCAGTCTCTGGATGGTGGGGTTTCCGGTCGAGTTGATGGCGTCCCAGAACGAGTAGTCGAACGGGAAATGGAGCGGCGGGAACGGGGGAGGGAGGGAGAGGTTCTCGGGGACCCGTACCATCTTCATTATGTCCACGGCGCTCAGGCACTTCGTGTAGGGGGCCCTGTTCATGTACACTTCGAGCTGCTCCATGCCCTTGAGGACAAGGGGCTCCCGGGCGGAGCCGCGCACGATGACCATCCCCATCTGGCCGCCGCCCATCACGCGGGAGTACTCGTTCATGTTGGTGAAGGAGGGGTCGTCCGTGGGGGCCATCGCCAGGTAGTCGGCGTTGAACTTGACGTACATCACGCTCACTGCGGATATCGCTATGACGATGATGAAGAAGGCCAGCGTCTTCTTGCGGTTGTCCGCCGGCACAGAGCCGAAGCGCCTCCAGCCGCTCCACTCTATGCGCTTCCTGTACCTGAGGAGCACGGTCAGCGCCGGCGTCAGTATCATCGTCAGGACGTAGGTGAAGACGATGCCCATGGAGAGCGCAAGCCCCATCACCGCGATGGGCGGGAGGGTGCCGACCATGAGCGAGCCGAAACCTATGGCGGTGGTCGCGGCCGAAAGGAGGATGGCCGGGTGCATCGCCTTGGCGGCCACCCGGGCCTTCTCCATCGGGGTCCCCTTCCGCTCCTCGGTGAAGCGGTTGGTGATGTAGATCCCGTACGAGATCCCCAGCGCGATGAGGCAGGGCGCCACGAGCGCTATCTGCGGGCTGATTATGAAAATGTCGTGGAAGAAGCCCACGATGCCGTAGGCCATGAGCAGGGCCAGGGTGCAGGGGATGAGGCCGATGAGCGGGGCCTTTATCGTGCGGTGGAAGAAGTACATCGCCGCGAAGAGGTAGAGCACGAGGAAGGGCATTATCTTGACGAACTCCATGATGGTGCGGCCCTGGATCTTCTCTATGACCGTCATGGGCCCGGTGTTGATCATCTGGCTGAGCTTGGCGTCGTAGCGCTTCAGTATCCGGTCGACCTTGCCCACGATCTCCGCGGGCGGCGTCCCGGCCCTGACGCCGAGTATGATGGCGGCCCGGTCGTAGATCCCGTCGCCGTCGGTGTCCTTGATGAGGCTCGCCAGGGTGTCGGGCGGGATGGCGCCAAGCAGGGTGTCTATCTGGCCCTGGTCGGGGGGGATGGCGTAGGGCCCCACGGGCATCGGCGCGCCCGAGGCCATCGCGGCCATCCTCGCCGGGGTGCTGTTGACCTCCTTTATGAGCGTCGAGATGCTCAGCACGTAGACTATGTCGTCGTCCTGGCCCCGGTCGCCCTTGTCGGGGTCGATGCCCCGGTCAAGCGGGTCGGCCGCGTAGATGTTGGTGTCGTCGCCCTCGAACCGGCTCATCTCCGTGAGGACGCGGAAGTCCGTCAGGTTGTTGGGGGTGCCGTCGCGGTCGAAGTCGAGCGCCTTGATGAAGATGACGATGACGTCGGTGGACCAGTCCGCCCGGACCTCCTCGAGTATGACCGTGGCCTCGTGCCCCGGGGGCAGGTAGATCTCCATGTCGCCGCGCATGTGCTTGGGTATGTTGATGGCCTGGCTGCCTATGGACAGGGCGATTATGAAGACCACTACGATCGTGAGGAGGGGGTTGGCGGTGGAGTAGTCGATGAGGCGGTCCCAACCGCCGCGCCTGGGCCTCAACCGGCCGACGGCCCTGTCCCCCATGTCATCGAGGTTCTTCAATGTGACCGAGGCCCGGCGGCCGGCCTGGCTGACCCCGGCCTTGACGGCCGCCCGGTACCTCTCGCGGTCGGCGCCCGACGAGATGTCCGGCAGGTCCTCGAGCCGCCGGTCGAGCGCCTTGTCGAGCCTTGATAACGAATCCTTGAGGGCCATTGAACGGTCGCCTTTCTTCCTGTCTTGCCGCTGGGTGGATATAGTTATTGGTAATGTTATTTGTTGCGCACCCAAACCATTATATTGCGCCCGAAAAATGCCTCGGCGGGTTCCATGGCCGCCCCGGTGTCCGCGAACAGAGGGCATTCCGTTCTGCTGTGGCTGTTCCCGATCATCTCGATAGGGGACGTGCTGTGGGCGATAAGCGCCAAGGCGGGGCTGGTCATCACATTCGGGCTGGGCCTGTACAGGTGGGAGATGATCCATGTCATCGTCCAGGTCTCGCTCATCGTGGCGCTGAGCCTGTACTTCGTCGTTTCGTCGCCTGCCGGGGAGGAGCCGGTCGTGGTGGAGGAGGCCGATGCCGCCGTCCGGGAAGAAAGACAGGGGGACTGAGCGGCCGGGCCGCCCGGTCAGGGTCCTTCTCCAGCCCTCGGGCCTCCGGGTGAGCGTGCCATCGGGGGACGATCTCGCCTCGGCGGCGCGTCGCGCGGGCGTCCCGCTGGGCGGCGTGTGCGGCGGGGCCGGCACCTGCGGCCGATGCCGCGTCCTCCTGGTCGGCAGGAAGGGGCGCCGCCCGGTCCTCGCCTGCACGCTCCGGCCGGACCGCCCCGTCACGGTGGTGGTCCCCGAGGAGGCCTCGACGGGGGCCGCCCAGATCCTGACCGAGGGCGTCTATGTCGACGTCCGGCCCCGGCCCTCCGTCCATATGACCGTGGAGGAGGGACGGCCGGTCCTGTCGGCCGGCGGGGCCAAAATCCCGCTGCGCTCGCCCCTGCGGCGCTGCCTGGGCGTTGCCCTCGACCTGGGCACGACCACCCTGGTGGCGTCCCTGTTCGACCTGTCCACCGGCCGGAGGCTGGCGGTAGCCGCCTCGCTGGATCCTCAGGTGGCCCTGGGGGAGGACGTCGTGAGCCGGATAAACCTCTCGGTCTCCGACAGGGAGGCGCCGGCCCGGCTGCGCTCCATCCTCCTGAAGGAGGCGAACCGGCTGGTCCGAGAGGCGTGCGCCTCGGCGGGCGTGTCCGCCGGATGGGTGTGCGACGTAGTGGCCGTCGGGAACACCTTCATGCACCACAGCTTCCTGGGCCTTCCGGTCGGGACCCTGGCGGAGTCCCCCTACACGCCCGCGACCGCCCGGGAGCGCGAGCTTCCGGCGGCGGCGGCCGGCCTGAGGACCCACCGGCTCGGACGGGCCTTCCTCCCTCCGCCCGTGGCCGGCTTCCTCGGCTCGGACGCGGTGGCCGGGGCCCTGGCGGCGGGCCTGGACCGGGCGGGCGGGCCCACCCTGTACATCGACCTGGGCACCAACGGCGAGCTGCTCCTGGCGTTCGACGGGCGCATACTGGGCGCCACCACCGCCGCCGGACCTGCGTTCGAGGGGGCGCAGATAGAGTGCGGGATGCGGGGGGCGGAAGGGGCCATCAGCGCTGTGCATCTCGTTGAAAAGGCGCAAGGCGCAGGGCGCAAGGCGCAAGGGAAGGGGGAAGGCGCAAGGCGCCGGGTGCAAGAATGGCGGGGTGGTGGGACTGACGGGAGCGGCATCAGGTCGGCCCTTGCCCCTCCCACCTTGCGCCTTGCGCCTTCGTCCCTTGCGCCTCGCGCCCTGCGCCCTGCGCCTTCGTACGAATTGGCGATCGAGACGATAGGCGCGAAGCCCGCCAGGGGGATTGCCGGCTCCGGCCTGGTCGACGCCGTTGCGGCGCTCCTCGACGCCGGAGCCGTCGACCGCCGGGGGAACATGGTCGAGCCCCACCCCCTCGTCGAGCGGGACCCGGGCGGGAAGCTCGCGGTTCTCTGCCGGCGGCCGCACCGCATACACCTCTCTCAACACGACATCCGGAGCCTCCAGCTCGCCAAGGCGGCGGTGGCGGCCGGGACCGTCGTGCTACTCGACAACGCCGGCATCACCGGCGAGGAGGTGGAGCTGGTGCTGCTCGCGGGGGCCTTCGGCAACTTCCTGGACCGCCGGAGCGCCGTGAGGATCGGCCTGCTCCCGCCAGTCGGGCCGGACCGGGTGCTCGGACTGGGCAACGCGGCCTCCACCGGCGCCGGGATGATGCTCCTGTCCGCCGACGAGCGGAAGAGGGCCCTCGAGCTCACGAAAAGAATAGAGTACATCGAGCTTGCTGGAAACGACCGCTTCCGGGAGCTCTTCGTCGACTGCCTGGCGTTCCCCTGAGCCTTGCGCCTTGCGCCTTTTCTTTACGTAACGATCTCGTCCAGCCTGTCGGCCTTGATGGCGCGCTTCACCTCGAGGGCCCAGCGCCGGCCGGTGCTCATCGGCCTGCGCCAGAGGGCGTTGCCGTACGGGTGGCCCACCCACATGTGGATGTTCGTCCCGCCGCCGGTGCGCGGGGCCACGTCGTATATCCAGAAGTCGAGGTCCTTGTCCACGCAGGTCTGGAGGCAGAACGGCCCGATTATGCCCGGCGCGTAGTGCTCCTGGGTGGCCTTGACGAATTTTTCGGCCAGGACAAAGGCCTTCTCGAGCAGCGACTCCCGCAATGTGGCGGCGTTGTGGCCGCACACCGTGTACTCGGGCCAGAACTGGTTCTCCTGGAGCGACAGCTGCTGGGCCGCCGGCAGGCGCACGTGGCCGTCCAGGGAGCTCTCGAAGCGCCAGTCGATGCCCAGGAGCTCCATCTTCTCCATCCTGTCCTCTATGGGGGAGTAGAAGAAGTCCAGGTTGAAGACCGGGCCTATGATGTAGCGCTCTATGCGCGCGTTGGGCAGGTCCTCCGGGGTGATGACGTTTTGCGCGATGAGCTGGTCGGACTTCTTCCTGTACTCGTCGTAGGAGGCGGCCGTGAAGAACCCCCGCTCGAGCTTCTTTTGGGCGTGGTGGAGCTTGACGATGACCAGCCGGTCGATGCTTTTGGGGTCCTCGACCCTCTCCGGGAACGGCAGGCCGGCCTTCTGGAGGATCCAGTAGTAGTCCCTCCCCTCGCCGCGCTCCTCGCTCGCGAGGAGGTTCCGGCTGCCCAGAAGGGGCAGCCTCAGCCTCTCCTCGACGTCCTGCACCGGCAGGTAGGAGGTCAGGGCCCGGTTGGGCACGAGGAGGGTGTTCGTCCGGCGCAGGGCCTGCTGGTTCTTCTCGTCCAGTATCTGGGCGAACCGGTCCAGGAGCATTAGGTCGTCGACTGACCCGCGCAGCGCCCTGCCCTTCTCCTTGCGCTGGCAACGGAAGTACCGCTCGTAGGTGGCCTCGCGGCCCCTCTGGCACACCGCCAGTGTACGGAAGCCCTCCTCCACCGCCCCGTCGAAGACGTCCAGCGCCGAGTGCGACGCCACGGTCCCGATGCGTATCTTTTTGGAATCATACGCCTCGACTATCCCGGAGATCTCCTTGCGCCCCAGCATGGAAGCCACCTCAGGTGTAGATGGAGTAGCCCTTGTACTTCTGCTTGATGACCAGCGCCACGGCCATCCAGGCACCGTCCATCACGGTGAGGACCAGAAGGAACGTGAGGAGGGCGCCGAGCAGGTCGGGCTGGATCTCGCGCACGATCTTGTAGTGTATCTTGGCCCCGGTTCCGGTCTGGACGTTCGTGTAGATCCGCCACTCCCCGTACCTGAGCCTGGTGGTGTCCTTGGTGAGCCTGGTGGAGTTGAAAAGGAGCGTTATCCCGCTGACGTTCGGGTCTCCGCTGGAGTTGACGTAGTTCATCAGATTGGGGTAGTAGTTGGGATTGTCCGTGTAGTCCCCGTACAGCTTGGTGAAGTTCTCGCCGACCTCCTTCCTCATGAGCCCGAGGGTCTCCTCCTGGTCCGTCGTGACGGTGATCCGGGTGACGCGGGTGAGCTGGAACTCGTCTTGGACCTTGAAGCGGTAGCTCTCCTCGCCGTATTCCTTGCTGCTGTCCTCCTCGGAGGTCAGCGCGCCCTTGAGGAAGTCCGACTGCGGCAGGTACCAGATTATTATCAGGAACGCCAGCGCGACCGCGAACGTGGTCAGGGCGCCCCGGAAGGCGCTGTTGGCGAGGAGCACCTTCTGGCTGCCGCTCTCCGTGGTTTTCATCTCGAGCAGCCGGAAGACGATTCCGGTTATGGACATTATGACGCCGAAGAGGAGGATGTAGAAGAGGGTGGGCTGGAGGGGCCACCAGGGCTTGGTCGCGTACCCCTCGAACTCGCTCATCCGCCACGTGTAGCCCAGCCAGATGAACACTATCATCAGCAGGAGCTCCACCACTAGCACCACGGCCCGCAGGCGGCGCAGCATCTGGACCTTGGGGCTCAGGTAGCCCATGACGTCGTCCGTGGTCTCCTCCGGCTCGCCGCCGCCGGCGCCCCCGCCGCCGCCGTAGCCGTATTCCCCGTATCCGCCCTCCTGCCCGTACGATGCGCCGGCGCCGCCGGGCGGGTATTCGGAATAAGACATCCCGGTTTCTCCCTCAAGCGGTAATAGCCCGTGTGTTGATAAATAGCTTTCGAATATATTCGGAGAATATTCCGCGCCAATGATGTGCGCGCAGCCCCGCTTCCGGCTGCCGGGGCACGGTCGCGGAGGCGCCCCGCGCCCCGGCCCTCCCTTACCCGCCGGCGAGCTTCCCGGCCCGGATCTTCATTCGGACGAAACGGGGGTAGACGGAGCGCTCCCGGGCGCCCGTGACCAGGTACTCCATGTCCATGTAGTTTTGGAAACGCAGGTAGAAGGCGGCCACCTCCCTTTCCCCCATCTCCGCGTCGGAGAGCAGGTTGAGCACCAGGTCCTCGTAGGAAGGGATGAACAGGCTCACGTATCCGAGCGTCACCGGGACGCGCCGTCCTATGGTGGCCATGTCGGCGGCGGAGCCGGCCAGCCGCAGCCGCAGGGCGGCGCCCCCCGCCCGGGGCGAGAACGTCACCGGGCCGCGCCAGCGGGAGCGGGTCTCGTAGCCCTCCTGCTCCAGGAAGTCGAAAAACCTTCCCCGCTCCTCCGCGGTCAGGTTCACGAGGAGCTCGATCGTGCCCACGGTGTCCGTGCAGCCCAGCATCCGGAGCGCCAGCTCCCCCGTGAACACGTAGAAGAGCTCGCGCCGGTCGAGGTGCCGCGTGACGGCCCCAAGCTGCCTCTCGAGGGCGTCCATCTAGCGCCTCCACCAGCGGCCCCTGCCCGTCGGGGGGGCGGGCCGGTCCAGCTCCGAGAGTATCGCCCGCTGCCTCTCCGTCTGGGGGCCGGGGACCCCGACCGCCACGGTCACGAGCAGGTCGCCCCGGCCGGGCCCGTCGCCTCTCGGCATCCCCAGACCGGGAAGGCGCAGCACGGTCGAATCCTGCGTTCCGGCGGGGAGGTCGAGCTCCGCGGTCCCGTCCAGCGTCTCCAGCCGAATCCTCCCGCCGAGCGCGGCCAGGGGGAAGGAGATCCGCTGGGTGCAGCGCAGGTCGGCGCCGTCGCGCCCGAAACGGGCGTGGGGCCTTATCCGGACGACCAGGTAGAGGTCGCCCCGGGGCCCGCCCCTCAGCCCCTCTCCGCCCTCGCCGGGCAGCCGGAGCTCGGCGCCGTCGCCCACCCCGGGGGGGATGAGCACCCGGACCGGCACTGGTCTGGGCGTGCTGCCCGTCCCGCCGCAGGCGGCGCACTCCCCCTCGATGACCTCGCCCTTCCCGGAGCACCTCTGGCAGGGCTCTATCATGACGAACTTGGAGGCGCCCCGGGCCCGGAGGGCCTTGACCTGGCCCAGTCCGCTGCACACGGGGCAGGGACGGGGGGTCCCGCCCTTCGCGGCGCCCGTGCCGGCGCACTCGTCGCACCTCGAGGAGCGGGGCACGGGGAACTCGCGGATTGCCCCGCGGAAGGCCTCCTCGAGCGAGAGCTCGGCGTCGAAGCGGAGGTCGGCCCCCTGGCGGGGGCCCCGGCCCCCCCGCCGGCCGAAGAGCGTCTCTATGAGCTCCCCGGCGAGCAGGTCCTCGAGCTCGTCCACCCTCGAGAAGTCCCCCATGGCGAAGTCCCGGAGCCCGGCCGCGGCCCCCGCCTCGAGCGAGAGGTCGTAGGAGCGCCGCCTCTCGGGGTCGCCGAGCACCTCGTAGGCCTCGAGGATGCGGACGAAGCGCCCCTCCGAGCCCTCCGGGTCGCCGCTGACGTCGGGGTGGTACTGCTGGGCCAGCTTGCGGAAGGCGACCTTGATCTCGCCCTGGGTGGCGTTGCGCGCCACGCCCAGCGTGCCGTAATAGCCCGTCATCGGTTCGACCCTCAAAAGCCCGGCCTCACCGCCTGGGGGCCCTCACCCTCCGGACCGGGGGGGCCGGGCCGCTGGCCCGGGCTGTCTGGACGGGAGCGGCCTGGCGCGCCTCGGGCGCAGGCTCCTCGCGGTCGACCTGGAGGGCCTCGGGCTTCATGCGGAGGTCCAAGAGGTCTCCCACCTCGATCTCGAGGAGCGGGGGCAGCGTGAGGGCGGCGGCCGCGCCCACGCCCATCGCCGCCACAAGGCGAAGCCTCCCCTCGCGGTCCTCCTTCAACAGGAGGTCGCGCAGCTCCTCGGCCTCGGCCCGGCTGAGGTTGCCCGCGACCATCTTCGCGATGAGCTCCTCCTTGGCTGCCATGGCGACCTCCCCGGGGCGGCCGGCCCCGCGCGACCTCAATCGGCCGGGCGGGTATTTAGCTTATTTGGAGGCGGCCTCCCCAGCCGGGAGAGGGCGCGCTCGAGGCTCCAGCGGAAGCCCGCCCTCCCCCAGGCCCGGGCGGCCAGGAGGGCCAGCGCCCAGGAGACCAGGACCATCCCCAGGGTCGCCGGAAGCTCGAACGAGCTCATCGCCCCGGCGGCTCGGAAGGCCTCGTAGCCCGCGAAATGGTGAACGATGAACACGGTGAGGGAGATTCGCCCCAGGTCGGCGAGCGGGCCGGCCCGGCCCAGGCCGGCGGCCCCAAGCGCGGGTATGGCCAGCAGGCAGATCCCGCAGGCCAGGAGCGCGAACGAAAGCGAGGGGGGGAAGAACTCCGGCCGGAGGCCGCCCGCCGCGAGGACCGCCCCGCCCAGGACGAGCAGGACCGGAAGGGAGAATCCGGCGATGTCCGGCCGCCCGGAACGGCCGGCGGGAGCGACCAGCCGGTCGCCAACCCCGGTCCCCAGCAGCATGAACCCGGTCCAGGGCAAAAGCGGGAAGAACCCGGACACGAGCATGTTCCGCAGGTAATCCGCGGCGGAGCCGACGGACTTGAGCTGGTCGGCGTGGAGGACCTCGGGGACCCCCAGGAGCCACCTCGCGAACATGGCACAGCCCAGGAGGCCGATGCCCAGCAGCTCGCGGGCGCAGCGGGGGAGCCCCATGAGGGGGGCGCAGAGGATGATTGAGAGCCCGATGCACTGGAGCACACCCCAGCCGAACGGGCCGTACACCGCCTGCTCCGCGAAGGTGAACGCCACGCCCGCAAGCAGCAGCGCCGCGCCCCGGGCGGCGGACCGCCGGACGAATAGCCCGGGCTCGCGCGATCGGGAGAGGGACAGCCCGGCGCCCGAAAGCACGAGGAAGATGGGCGCCGCCATCCCTCCCAGCATCGTCCCCAGGGACACCAGCGCGTTCTCGGCCGGCAGCTCCCGGGCCCACCAGGAACCCAGGTGGACCTCGAGCATGAAGAGCACGGCAAGCCCGCGCAGGGCGTCCAGGGAAGCGACCCGGCCGGCCAATGCCCGGTCGAAGCACCGGACGGAATCGGCCGTCCGGCCCACCCTTCCGAGCGCGATGGCCCTGTCGTAGTCGCCGGTGCGGAACGCCTCGTCGGCGTCGCGGCCTGCGGCCAATGCCTCCCCGGCACAAGAACGCCTTCGGGCCTTTTAAGGGTTGCACACCCCCAACCAAAAATAATATCTACTCACGAAATCTCTGTTTGGAACGGAGAAAGCCATGCGAATCCGGTCCCTTGCGGCGGTCGTGATGCTCTCGGCGCTGCTTCTGCCCACATTCGCCTGGGCGGACCCGCCCGCGGCCGGCGGGTCGGGCAGCCTGTGGACTGTGATGGTCTACATGAGCGCCGACAACAACCTGGAGGGGGCCGGCATCCACGACCTCAACGAGATGGAGACGGTGGGCTCCACGGAGGAGGTGAACATCCTCGTCCAGTTCGACCGGGCCCCCGGGTACGACACCACGAACGGCGACTGGACCGGCACCAAGCGGTTCTACGTCACCCGCGACAACGACATGTCCACCATTTCCTCCCGGGAGCTCGCCGACCTGGGCGAGCAGAACATGGGCGACAGCCGCACGTTCGTCAACTTCACGACCTGGGCGGTGGCGCAATACCCGGCGCAGCACTACCTCGTGGTGTTCTGGGACCACGGCGGCGGGTGGTACGGCGTCTGCTGGGACGACACGGACCAAGACTACCTCGACCTCGACGACATCTCGGCGGGGCTTTCGGGCCTCTCCTCCAGGCTGGGCCGCCCCGTGGACCTCGTCGGCTTCGACGCCTGCCTCATGGCGGGCATCGAGGTGCTCTACCAGATCCGGGGGCTTTGCGACGTCGCCTGCACCTCCGGGACTACCGAGCCCAACGAGGGCTGGCCGTACGACTGGATACTGCCCTCCCTGGCGATGAAGCCCTCGATGACGCCCCGGGAGCTCGCCACCGAGATAACCGATGACTACGTCAACTCGTACACCGACGCGAGGCCGGACCCGGACGACACGCCGCTTGCCACGATGTCGGCGTGGGACATGCACCGCGTGCCCCGTCTATTCGAGCTCTGGAACCAGGTCTCGATGAGGCTGGCCATGAAGGCCCTGACCTACAACGCCTACATACGGCAGGTCCGGTCGGTGACCGAGGGCTACGACCCGGGCCACGTGGTCTTTTTGGACATCACCAACTACCCCCTCTATGACGTATACGACTTCTGCGACCACTTCCTCAAGCCCGCCGGGGGGCCGTTCTTCGGATACGTGCTCGACCCGGGCCTCACGCAGGACCTGAAGGACCTCCAGCTCGTCTTCATGGAATCGCGCGTCGCCGAGCGCCACGGGCCGCGCTACCCCGACGGCGCCGGGCTCACCGTGTACTTCCCGAGCGGCGACAACAGCGTCGCCGCCGGGACGCCCAAGACGCAGTACGACTCACGGTACGACGACATCGACTTCTCCCGGGAGATCTACTGGGACGACTTCCTCAAGGCCTACTTCTCGCTTCAGAACGTCCAAAACACCCCGCCCTTCGTGACGCTGGACAGCCCGGCGGGCGACGAGCCCCTCCGGGGAGATCTAGGGACCGTGCTCCTTTCGGGCACGTCGTTCGACACCGCGGCGGTGATGGCTGTGGAGGTCCGATTGGACAACGGGACCTGGCGCAAGGCCGAGGGCACGGTCAACTGGCAGTACCGCTGGAACATCGGGGGCCTCCGCGGGACGCACACCGTCGACGTGCGGGCCACGGACGGGACCTACTACTCCCCCATGGTGAGCCGCACGTTCGAGGTGACGCCCTCCACCGCCGAGCAGACCAGGCAGGCCTTCGCCTGGGCTGCCATGGCCACGGTGGTACTGGTGGCGGCGCTCGCCGCCGGTCTGGCGGTGGCCCGCAGGCGGGGCATCACGTTGCGCGGCCTTCTCGGCCGCCTCCGGCCCGGAAAGGCGGGGCAGTGAACGCCGCGCAATCGGCTTTCGACCGATCCGATTTCATCCATCCGTCCTTTTACCAATCGCCCCAACAAGTCCCCCGAACCGATTGCACAGCCGTCGTTCACCGTCGGTAAAACAGTTCAGTGAGTATATTGGTCGCCCGGGGGACCGAGGAGGCCGTGAAGTCGGCCTGCGCAAGATCGGTCTGCTTCATCCCGGTGTCCAGGAGGACGGTCGTGAGGCCCAGCGCCTTGGCCGGCCGGATGCCGCGCGGCACCGAGGTCCCGACGAATATCCCCCGGCACGGTTCGGCGCCGGCCCGCCGGAGCACGTGCCAAAGCAGCCGCGCGTCCGGCAGCGGCGCGCCGGCGTCCTCGGGGGTGGCGATCGTGTCGAACCGCTCGTGGACGGAGAGCCACTTGAGCTGGCTCTCGATGTAGTCGCGGTCCATGTTCCCCACCGCGGCCAGGTGGAGCTTCATCGCGGAGCACCTCGAGAGCATGTCGGCGGCGCCGGGTACAAGCCGCACGAAGCTCTGGTGCTTGTCGAGGTACTCCCTGCAGAACCATTCCTCGTCGGCCGGAGAGACCGCGATGCCCCTGGACCTCAAAAAACCCCCCATGACCGCCGCGACCGTCTCGCGGTGGGAGACCCAGCCGCGGTCCAGCCGCTCGTAGGGCTCCATGACGCGGGCGTTGAACTTCTCCAAAAGGAAGACGGGCTCGTCGGGGAGCCGGTACCTCTCAACGAGGGACTCCATGAGCCGGAGGTGGGCCTCGTCATTGTCGTCGGTCCGCAGGACCGTCCCGGGAAGGTCGAAGACCGCCACCGAGAACCCGGTTGCGGCGGCGGTCATAGCTCGTCCCTGATCCTCGCCGGGGGCAGCAAGCCCTTCTCTGTCATGAAGGCGGTCACGTACCTGGCCGGGGTGACGTCGAAGGCCGGGTTCCAGGCCATGGCCCCCCGGGGGGTCACCCGCGTGCGGCCCACGAGGTGCACCTCGTTTTCGGAGCGCTCCTCTATCGGTATGCCGCGGCCGTCGCGGGTGCGGCGGTCGAACGTGCTCGCCGGCGCCGCGACGTAGAAAGGGATGCCGTTCTCCTTGGCCAGCACTGCCTTTTCGTAGGTCCCGATCTTGTTGGCGAAATCCCCCGAGACGGCTATCCGGTCGGCGCCGACGATGCACAGGTCCACCTCGTGCCTCGCCATGAAGTGGCCGGCGGCGTTGTCGGCGATCACCGCGTGCGGGATGCCCTCGTTTTGGAGCTCCCAGGAGGTGAGCCTCGCGCCCTGCAGGCGCGGGCGGGTCTCGTCCACGAACACGAAGAGCTTCTTGCCGGCATTATGGGCGACGCGGATGGGCGCAAGCGCCGTGCCCCAGTCGATGGTGGCGAGCGCGCCGGCGTTGCAGTGGGTGAGCACGCCGTTGCCGCTCTGAATCAACCGCGCCCCGTGTATGCCGATGCGGTGGCACTGCCCGACTATGTCCTCGGCGTAGGCGCGGGAGGCCTCCCGGAGGTCCTTGCCCTCGGAGGCGGCCTTCAACATGCACTCGACGCCGTAGAATAGGTCGTACGCCGTCGGCCGCGTGCCCCGGATGAGCTCGGCGGCCTTCCCCAGGTCGGCCCCGGTCTCCTGGGCCAGGGCCATGCCAAAGGCCGCGGCGGCGCCAATTGCCGGCGCGCCCCGGACAACCATCTCCTTGATGGCGAAGGCGAGCTGGCGCAGGCTCCGGGCCTCGTAGAGCCTGAACGTGGCCGGCAGCAGCCTCTGGTCGATGAAGACCACCTTGCGCGGCTCGTACCAGAGCGCCGGGATGTCGCGCGTCCGTCTGCCGGATCGGACCTTCATCCCCTCGACCCCCTCGGCCTCCGGGGCGCGGGACGGGGAGCGGGCAGCGGGGAGCGGGGAGCAGTGGACGACGGGCGCCGTCCTGTCCCCGCTCCCCGCTCCCCGCTGCCCGCTCCCCGCCCCTTGCCCCGTGCCCCTTGTCCCTTGCCCCCGGTCTTCCTCGTTTTGAGCCTCGCCAAACCGGCCAGCGTCCCCAAAAGCCCGTCCACGCCCCGCCCCCGCACGAGGTAGCCCCGGCCCTCCAGGCCGGCCGGGCCGGACGACCCCCTGGCCGTGGAAAGGAGGGCCATCGCCTCGTCAAAGCTGCCCCAGGGGTGCTTCCCGGCGGAGTAGGTCACGCCCTTGCGGACCGCGGCGTCCCAGACGAAAGCGGCTGCCCCCGCCGTCTCGTCCGTGCGGTAGGCCAGCCAGTGGATGGCGACATCGGGGCTGGGCTCCTTGAGCCCGATGGCCAGCACGGTGTTGCGCGCCGGGTCGTAGTCGGCGACCTCGACCACGTCCTCCTCGGTCCGGGCGCCCCCGGCCGATTCCGCCGAGGAGATTATGAAGCGCCCCCCGGCCCTGAGGCTCAGGCTGCAGGGGACCGCCGCCAGCCGGCGCATGGCGTCGGCCAGGAGCAGCGCCTCCGGGAGCCGGCACCTCTCGCGGCTCGCGAAGAAGGTGGTGGGTCCCAGTCCGAGCGCTTTCCGACCATGCATCGATTCCAAGTATCCCGTCGAGGCATATAAAATGTTTCGGTAATGAATCCGGGTGCCGGGTGCTGGGGGCCGGGGGCCGGGGAACGACCGGGGGCCGGGAACCGGGAACCGGGACGGACGCGTCTTTCCCCGGCTCCCGGCACCCCTGATTCGTCTCAGTTCTCCCGGCCGTCCGCCCTGAGCCCGGAGGTCTCGGGGGCCGGCTTCTCGCGGGCGTAGCGGTAGAGGGCGGCCGCAGCCGCGGCGATGCCTATGGTGAACCCGATGTATATGAGCACCTCCTGCAGCATGCGGTCGGCGGGCACCCCGTGCATGAAGCCCAGGAAGTACCTCACGAGCTCCAGCCCCGCGGCGATGGGGAAGACCATCGCCACCCACGACATCATGAGGTAGATGTAGGCCCAGACCCGGCGCTTGTACCTGAGGTAGAAGTCGAGGTAGAAGCCGCCGAAGCGCAGGATTATCGCCGGCAGGATCCACCAGATGAAGCCGAACGCGAAGAACAGCGAGGCCTCCTCGGCCGTCGGGAACCCCGAGTTGGCCGTGGTCTGGTAGGTGTAGGCGGCCCCGATGACTATGAAAAGGAACGCTATCAGCGTCGTGAATATCGAAAGGCGCGCCGCCAGCATGCCGGCCCGAAGCTCGCGGTACAGGTCCTCGGCCCGCTCCCGGACCTGGAGCGCCTGGAGAAGGAACAGCAGCCCCACGGCGAACGCCGGGATGCCGAAGCCCAAATTCTGGGGCGTGTACACGCCCGTTATGGCGAATATCCCCCAGGTTATGAGCACGAAGGAGATCGGGACGATGATGCCCTGCCTAATCTGCTCCTTGGCGAGCCCCTTGCGGATGATGTAGAAGGTGTCCTCTATGCGCTCGGACTGGCGGACCACCACGCGGCGCATGTCGCGCACCTTGAGCTTGGCTTCCAGTATGGGCATCACGAACTCGTCCTCGGGTCCGTCCGAGACCAGGATGGCGGTCTCCGGCTGGACCTTGGCTATTATCTCGCCCAGCTGGTAGGATATTATGTGGTCGGAGACCTCCCCGACGTGGGGGTCTCCGCAAACAAGGGCCACCTCCACCGGCTCGCCCTTCTCGCGCAGCTCGTCGAAGATCTTTATCGCCGCGAAAAGGGAGTTGGCGTCCGACTCCTCCGGGTCGGCCAGCATGAGCTTGACCGCCGCCCGCAGGTTCTGCCGCCGGCCGATGAGCGGGGTGGAGACCCCGGCCTTCGTGCCGAAGTCGTTGTCGCGGTCGACGCACAGAACGAGGGTCTTGCCCATCCATATAAAGAATGGTCCAGTGTTGTATATAAACGTTGTTTCCCCGTTCCCGAGGGCGCCGGGCAGTGCGCCCGAGAACTCTTAAATAGCCACATTTGACTTACGGGCTTCGAGGGAGTCACATGCCCGACCTGCGACAAAGAGTGGAGGAGGACAGGGGAATAATCAAGAAGATCCAGTCCGTCATCCCGGGGTACTCCGGGTACAGGAAGCGGGAGGACATCCGGGCCGCGGACGACCTTTTGCGCATCCAGCTCTCGGAACGCATGGGGCGCGCCCGGGCCGAGGTGGAGAAGTGCCGCAAGTCGCTCGTGGACGCGATGCTCACGGAGCAGCTGGACCGCCTGGGCCAGCTCGTCAACAAGTTCAAGACAGTTGAAGGCGCCGTCCGACACGCCGAGGGCGGCTACACGGGTTTCTCGACGCAAATCAGAATCGAGGAGGCCGAGCTCAACCAGCTCTACGAGTTCGACTACAACATGGTGAACTACCTTCTCAACATCGAGCAGGGCATACTGCCCCTCCGGGGCGCCGTGGAGGCCGAGAACGGGGCGGCCATAAAGACCGAGATTACCAACCTGCGCACCCGGCTGGAGGACTTCGAGACCACCTGGAAGGCCAGGATGAAGCGGATAACGGGCACGGAGGTGATGTGAGATGTCCCTGATAGGGGCGGACACCTTCATCTGGGACGACACCTACAAGCGGAACAACGTGATGTGGAAGCTCCCGCGCAACATCCGCCTCAACGACAACATCGTGGTGCGCGAAGACGAGATCGCGGTGTTCTACCGGGACGGGAAGGCCCTGGCCTACTTCGACCGGCCCGACCGCTACGCCCTCACCTCGCAGAACGCCCCCATAATCGGGGCCCTCATCAAGGCGCTCTCGGGCGTGCAGCAGCAGGCCGAGGTGTTCTACCTCCAAAAGAGGGCCTTCGACGCCAAGTTCGGCTCCAAGCAGCCCTACCAGTTCCGGGACAAGGAGTTCGGCATGGTCAACCTGCGCGTGTTCGGCGAGTTCCGGTACAAGGTCAAGGACCCGGCGAACTTCATAACCCAGTTCGTGGGGACGCTCAACGCCCAGACCGCCGCCGACATAGAGGACCGGACCAAGGAGCAGGTCGTCATCGTCGTGTACGACTCGCTGGGCAAGCTGAAGGAGAAGGGCATGGGCGTGGCGGACCTCGCAGCCAACCTCACCACCATAGAGCAGGTCGTCCTGGAGCGGGCCAAGGACCACTTCGAGCTCTACGGCGTCTCCGTCGAGAAGCTCTCGGGGCTGTACATCAACATGCCCGAGGAGGTCCAGAAGGCGGTGGACACCAAGTCGTCCATGACCATCCTGGGCACGAACTACATGCAGTACCAGGCCGGGCAGGCGATGCGCGACGCCGCCAACCAGCCGGGAGGGGCGGCCGGCGGGGCCGTGGGCGCGGGCGTCGGCGTGGGCGCCGGCTTCGGGATGGGCTACATGATGGTGGACGCCATGAGGCAGCAACAGGCGGCGGCTCCTGCGGGAGCCGCCGCCCAAGTGGGAGGCGGCCTCAAGGCCTGCGTGAAGTGCCAAAACCAGATAGCGCAGGACGCCATGTTCTGCCCCAAGTGCGGGGCCCAGCAGCAGGCGCCCGGGAAACCGTGCCCGAAGTGCGGTGCCGGCGTCGCCGGCGACGCCGCGTTCTGCCCGAAGTGCGGAACCAAGATGGGCGGCGGGGCCTGCGCCAAGTGCGGGGCCTCGCTGGAGGCGGGCACCAAGTTCTGCCCCAAGTGCGGGCAGCCGACGGGGATGTAGGCGCATCACAAGGCGCAAGGCGCAAGGCGCAGGGCGCAAGGGGTAGGAGAAGCTGCTCTGCCTGGCTCGTACGCCTTGCTCCCTTGCTCCCTTGCTCCCTTGCTCCCTTTTCCCTAGGCCCCGTGCTCGTGCCCGTGGTCTTTGCCGGCCGCCGGCTTTCCGTCGGGCCCGCCCGGGAGCGCGTGCCCGTGGCGGTGCAGGTGCAGGTGCACGTGGCCGCCGCCCTCCTCCATCGTGCGCTCGAGCTGCTCGATGGCCTGGTCAACCGACAGCGGCAATTCTCCCGGGTCGTAGCCGAACGCCCCAAGAAGATGGAATAGCTTGGTGATCTCGGGTATCTCCAGGTTGCGCGCCTCAAGGAGTTGGGGGTCCATGAAGATCTCGCGCACCGTCCCCTGCCTGACGATCGTCCCGTCCAGCACGTAGACCCGGTCGGCCAGCTCCGCGATGGCGCCCATGTCGTGCGTCGCCGTGACCACCGTGGTCCCGTCCTTGTTCAGCGCGTTCACCATCTTCAGGAGGTCGCGCCGGTTGCGCGGGTCCAGGTTGGCCGTGGGCTCGTCCAGGAGCAGTACTTCGGGCTCCATCGCGAGCACCCCGGCGAAGGCCACGCGCTTGCGCTCGCCGTACGAGAGGCGGTGGGGGACGCGCTCGTCGTAGCCGGCAAGACCGGCCGCCTCCAGGGCCCTGCGGACGCGCCTTCTGACCGTCCGGGCGTCCAGCCCCAGGTTCACGGGCCCGAAGGCGACGTCGTCCCACACGCGGGGCATGAAGACCTGGTCGTCGGGGTCCTGGAAGAGCACGCCCAGCCTGGCCCGGAGGTCGCGCTCGTTGCGCCTGGAAAGCTGCTCCCCGAAGAGCCTCAATGTGCCCCTGCCCGCCGGCCGGAGGCCCGCCAGGATGTGCAGCAGGGTGGACTTGCCGGCGCCGTTGGGGCCGACGACGGCCACGCGCTCGCCCTTTCTGACGGAGAGGGTTATGTCCCGCAGCGCGACCGTGCCGTCGTCGTAGGTGTAGGAAAGCCCCTCTGCGTCTATCACGCTCGCGGCAGCACCCCCCATTCAGCCGCGAGCAGGAGGACGGCAAACGAGACCACCGCGACCGAGAAGAGCGCCTCGGCCGCGCCTGCCCGGAACCGCGTGATGGTCCGTATCTCGCCGTCGAAGCCCCGGCTGCGGAGGGCGTCGTGCATGCGCTGGCCGCGCTCGTGGGCCCGGACGAGGACCATCCCGGCGCTGAACGAGACGGTCCTCATGGCAGCCCGGTCCAGCAGGCTGCGCCCGCGTCGCCCTCCCCGCGCCCTGCGGGCGACGGACATCCGCCTCATCTCGCCGGCGATGACGAACAGGTACCGGTAGGTGAACAGCAGCAGGTTGACGAAAAGGCGCGGCATTCGCAGCCGCTGGAGGCCCTTCAGGAGGTCGAAGAAGGGCGTCGTGCCCGAAAGCATTAGCAGCGCGAGCACGCAGGAGCCTATGCGCAGGAACATCGCAAAGGCCGGGAGCGGGCCGGCCGCCAGGAAGACGCTCAGCGCCCCCAGGAGCGCGAACGGGAGGGCCAGCGCGAACTGCCCGGCGAGGTGGCGCGCCGGGACGCCGGACACCGAAAGCAGGGCCACGACGTATATGAGCGCGAAGGCGAGGACGTGCCAGTCGCGCAGCAGGGCGACCATGACAACGAACGCCGCTATCGCCAATATCTTGCAGCGCGGGTCGAGCGTCCGGAGGGGCGACCGCCCGGCGTGCCGGTCGACCTGGCCGATGTTCATCTTCCCCTCTTCCCGAAGGCCTTGCCCACGAGGAAGGCGGAACCCAGCACGATGGCGAAGCCCACAATGCCCATTACCAGGGCGACCGCATAGCTGTCGCCGTAGTCCAGCGGCGCGTGGTAGACCGGCTCGGGCTCCTCCACGCCCCCGTGCTCCATCGTCCTCTCCAGCCCGTCGCCGTAGGGGGCCGAGAATATGAAAAAGAGCACCAGCCCGGCGGCGAAGGCCACGAGGATTCCGGCGATGGCCAGCAGGGACCTGCGCTCAACCATCCGTCCTCACCTCCCCTGCCGCCGCCGGCGACCCGGGGACCTTCCGGGACATACGGAGCATCTCCGGAGCCACCTGGCCCAGGTAGGCCAGCACGCCGGTGGTGATCAGGGCCTCGCCAACGCCGATGATCGCGTGGTACACCGTCATCGCCGGGAGGGCGATCGCCGGCGCGATGCCGAAGCTCCCGCCGCTCAACATGTAGCTCCCGGAGAGCTCCAGGGCGCAGGCCAGCGAGCCCAAAAACACCGCCAGCCAGGCGGCGGCGAACGCCCCCGGGATGCGGTATTTCTCGGGGAAGGCCCGGTGCACGTAGTGCCCGACCAGGCAGCCGATGAGCCCCATGTTGACGAAGTTGAGGCCCAGCGCGGTCATGCCGCCGTCGCCGAACAGGAGGCACTGGATGGTCAGGATGACCATCATGACGGCCATCCCGCCCCAGGGCCCGAGCAGCATGGCCGCCAGCGCCGCCCCGACCAGGTGGCCGGTGGTCCCGGCGCCCACGGGGAAGTTGAGCATCTGGGCGACGAAGATGCCGGCGGCGAGCACGGCCATCAGCGGGACCCGGCGGTCGTCGAGGTCCCGGTTCACCCGGCGCGTGGCGAAGGCCAGCACGGCGACGGCGACCAGCCATCCGGCCGCCGCCACGAGCGGGGCCATCAATCCGTCGGGTATGTGCATCCGGCATCACCTTGGTATCACGATTTCCATTTTCGTGCTACTACAATGGAGGCGTGGTATATAAACATGCTGGCGGGGCTCCCCGATCTCGGCCGGGGGCCGGCCGCCCTCAGCGCGCCGGCTGCGCGCCGGCGGCGGCCTCCTGCCTTCTCTTTTCGAAAAGGAGTATCGCCGCCGCGGCCGAGACGTTCAGGCTCCGCACTCGCCCCGACATGGGCACCCGGACTATGCGGTCGCAGCGCTCCGCCACCGGCCGGCTCAGGCCGGTGTCCTCCCCCCCGATGACGAACGCCACCGGGCCCTTGAGGTCCTCGGAGAAGAGGCTCTTGTCGCCGCGGGATTCGGCGCCGATTATCCAAAGGCCGCGCCCGCGGCAGAGCGAGAGCGCGTGCGGCAGGTTGGTCACGCGGACTATCCTCATGTACTCGACGGCCCCCGCCGACGCCTTGTGCACGGCGGGCGAGACCCCGGCCGAGCGCCTCTCCGGGAGTATGATGCCGTGGACGCCGAAGGACTCGGCCGAGCGTATCACGGCGCCCAGGTTCTGCGGGTCCTCGACGCCGTCGAGTATCGCGATGAACGGCGGCTCGCCGCGCTTTTTGGCTTCCTCGAAGATATCGTCCAGCGAGGCCGGCGGGCGCGCCTCGGCGACCGCGACTATGCCCTGGTGCCGGCCCCGACCCACGAGGCTGTCAAGCGCGGAGCGGTCGGCGAACCGGACCTGTATGTTGCGGCGCCGCGCTTCCTTTATCAGGGGCGAGCGGGCGACCTCCGAATCCCGCGACACGACTATATGGAGCAGGCGCCGTCCGGCGCGCAGGGCCTCCTCGACCGCGTTGCGGCCGGGGATGAGCTCGTTGGGCATGGATGACGCATCGGCGCCGGCGCATTTAAGCTAGATACCCCGGGGCGCATGGCGCATGGTGCAGGGAGCAGGGTGCAGGGGCGAAACAAAAACCTAAAGGCAGCAAAGGGATTCGGGTCCGGGGAAACACGATGAAGATAGTCGCCGGCTCCGCCTCCAAGCACGTCGCCAGGTTCCTGGCCGGTTCGCTGGGCGCCCAGCTCGTCGAGGTGCAGGCCAAGCGCTTCCCCGACGACGAGTGCTACGTCCGGATCATGGAGAGCCTCGACGGCGAGGAGGTCGTCTTGGTCCAGACCACCCACCCGGACCGCAACCTCGTCGAGGCCCTGCTGCTCCAGGACGCCATCAGGGAGTTCAGGATACGCAAGCTGATAACCGTCATCCCCTACATGGCCTACGCCCGCCAGGACAAGAAGTTCAACGAGGGCGAGGCAGTCTCTGCCCGGGCGATGGCCAAGACCGTGTCGCTGCGCAGCGACGGCATCGTGCTCGTCGACGTCCACGACGAGAAGATAACCGGGCACTTCACCGTGCCCGCCGTCAACGTCTCGGCCATGCCCCGGATAGGCGAGTACCTGGTCAAGAGCGCCAGGGTGGACCTGGTCGTGTCGCCCGACGACGGGGCGATGCACCACGCCAAGGCCGTGGCGGAGGTAGTGGGCTGCAACTGGTCGTGGCTGGAGAAGAAGCGCATCGACGGCACCACCGTGGAGATAGCGCCCAAGCACATCGGGGCCAAGGACCGGGAGATCGCCATAGTCGACGACATAATCTCCACCGGCGGGACGATATTGACCGCCACCAACCAGCTCAAGCTCCAGGGCGCGCGCAAGGTCATCGCCGCCTGCACCCACGGCCTGTTCACCTCGGGCGCCCTGCCCAAGCTGCGCGCCACGGTGGACTACGTCCTCTCGGCCGACACGATAGAGAACGAGACCACCATAGTCTCGGCCGGGCCCGAGATCGCCAAGGGCGTGCGAAAGCTCCTGGAGAAGGCCTAGGCCTCGCCGAGCCAGAGCAGGACCAGCTTTCGGTCCTCGTTGCAGTAGAACCCGGCCCACACGCCGGACCATCCCCGGAGCTCCTCGACGTCGTAGACGCTCCCGTAGCCCTCCATCCGGAAGGCCGTGCCGGGCATGGAGGCGAAGCGTATGACGAGGTCCTTGACGGAGAGGCGGTTCTCGACCGTGACGTTGTAGATGCCGTCGAGCGCGCTGTAATAGCTCCCCGGCTCCAGGACCCCGGATATGGCCTGCTCCCGCAGGTCGGAGACCGTTGGGGCGAACTCGGGAACGGCCGTGGCGGCCGCCCGGCTACTTCGGCTTGAGAGACTGCAGGTACTCGTGCATTGCCGCCGCGGCCTTCCGGCCGGCCGCCATCGCCGATATGACCGTCGCCGAGCCGGTGACGATGTCGCCGCCGGCGAACAGGTACGGCAGCGAGGACTGCATCCTCTCGTTGACCTCGATGTAGCCCCACTCGTTGAGCTTGAGGCCGGGCGTCACCTTGGTGAACAGGGGGTTGGCCTGGGTGCCGATGGCCATTATGACGAGGTCGACGTCGATGGTCTTTTCGGACCCGGGGACCACGACGGGCTTGCGCCGGCCGGACTTGTCGGGCTCGCCCAGGGTCATGGACTGGACCTCGATGGCCCTCGCGCGCCCCTCGGCGTCGCCCAGTATCTTCGTGGGGTTGGTGAGGAACAGGAACCTGATGCCCTCCTCCACGGCGTGCTCGTACTCCTCGCGCCGGGCGGGCATCTCCTCCTCGCTGCGCCGGTACACCACCATCACCTCTTCGGCGCCGAGCCGAAGAGCGGTGCGGGCGGAGTCCATTGCAACGTTCCCGCCGCCGACCACCGCCACGCGCTTTCCGATGTCCACCATGGTGTCGGCCCGGGGGAACTCGTACGCCTTCATGAGGTTGACCCGGGTGAGGAACTCGTTGGCGCTGAGCACCCCGTTGAGCTCCACGCCGGGTATCTTCATGAACACCGGCAGGCCCGCCCCCACGCCGACGAATATCGCCTTGAAGCCCTTCTCCTTGAGGTCGTTCACGTCGAGCGCCTTGCCCATCACCTGGTTCAATGAGAACCTGACGCCCACGCAGGTGAGGTTCTGGAC
>Ga0194125_10001822_pt1 | contig 35982 bp, 36 predicted proteins | sample TA2KigC250mmetaG_FD_148626 | JGI IMG/M metagenome (GOLD analysis project Ga0194125, IMG submission 148626) | Freshwater microbial communities from Lake Tanganyika, Tanzania - TA2015034 Kigoma Deep Cast 250m | ecosystem: Environmental > Aquatic > Freshwater > Lake | place: Tanzania: Lake...
TATTGTTTTACTATCAAAAATACTTTAGCACAGGCGCGCCGATGAGGCTTAATTTTTTCAGAAAATCAGCCTAAAAAATGACTTTTGCAAGAGGCTCAATAGCTTTTCCGGATGAGAACATCCTAATAACTTAACCTAGTATTACTATCCGCCTGGAGGTGAATAAATCTCTCAAGGCCGCATGATTTATGGAGCAGCTAATCATAACCTGTCGTTTTTGAGTCATTAACCTCCTCAATTTTCCGGAAATCGGCAATCCCTTTTCAACCCTTTGATTTTCCTCGCCTCAGCCAATTGTAAACCTGTCTATAAATAGAGGTTGACAAAAGTCTCCGCCTGGGTGAAGTTTTTCTTTCAGGATGAACCTTCAGGACTGGCACAACCTCTTCCATCTTTCCTGGCCGGATTTCTGGGCCTGGCTGGAAAAAGCCGGCCGCCTGCGCCAGGCCCGCTTCGGGCCGCGGGTGAGCCTGTGCGTCATCATCAACGCCAGGAGCGGCGGGTGCTCGGAAGATTGCGCCTTCTGCTCCCAGGCGGCCGCGTCCCGGGCCGAAGTGCCCCGCTATCCCCTGCTGCCGGTGGAGCAGATGGTGGAGGCGGCCCGGGCGGCGCAGGCCCAGGGCGCGGCCCGGTTTTCCCTGGTCACCTCGGGGCGGGGGGTGGCGTCCTCCAAAGACCGGGAGGCGCTGCTGCGCACCGTGGCCGCCATCCGGGAGGCGACGCCCATCCGGGTCTGCGCTTCCCTGGGCCTCGCGGACCGCGCCTTTCTCGCTGAACTCAAGGCCGCAGGACTATACCGTTTTCACCATAACCTGGAAACCTCGGCCTCCTTTTTTCCCCAGATCTGCACCACCCATACTTACAAGGACAGGCTGGCCACCATCGAGGCCGCCCGGGCCGCGGGGCTGAGGGTCTGCGCCGGCGGCATCTTCGGGCTGGGGGAGAGCGTCGCCCAGCGCCAGGAGATGGCCCGGACCCTCCAGGACCTGGAGGTGGACGCCATTCCCCTCAATTTTTTGCATCCCCTGCCGGGCACCCGCTTGGCGGACCGGCCTCTGCTGGCCCCGCTGGAGGCCCTGAAGATCATCGTGACCTTCCGGCTCATGTTTCCGGACCGCACCATCATCATCTGCGGCGGGCGACTGCCCACGCTCCGCTCCCTGGCGCCGCTCATCTTCGCCGCCGGGGCCAACGCCTTGATGACCGGGGATTATCTTACCACAAAAGGCCGCCTGCCCCAGGAGGACCGGCAGATGCTGACGGACCTGGACCTGGAAGTGACGACGGACGGCTGAGATGGCGCGGCCATGCCTCTCTCGTAACGGGTTTATCGCTACCACAAGTGGGGAAAGAGAGGGGGAAGGAAAAGACCTCGTTCCCAAGCTCCTGCTTGGGAACGCACCTGCCCCCGAAGCTCTTGCTTCGGGGAACGGCGGCTTGGCCGGTGGACATCGATTTTATTCAAAAGGCCTCTTGAAGGTTAGACCAGGCGAACGGCGGGATGCGCTTCGCTTTCCCGCCCTACGGCCCTCATCAAGGGGGAGGGAAAAAAGCTGAATCGGTTATGCAATGGTTTTCTGAAACACCATAATAGCGGAGTGTATATGGACCTGTTGCAGGGAATCCCCACTGAGGCGGACACCATTGAATACACCACCGTGCGGGGCCTGAAGCTGACCTTACCCTATCTCTGCCCCACCCACGGGGTTTTCGTCACCGGCACCGACACCAACGTGGGCAAGACCTGGGTGGCGGCGGGCCTCACCTGGGCGGTCAGGCGGCGGGACATCAACGCCTGCTATTTTAAGCCGGTGCAGAGCGGCTGCCCCGAGGAGGGGGGCAGGCTCATCCCGACGGACGCGGCCTTCGCCGGGAACCTGGCCGGCCTGGACGAGCCCCTGGAGCTGCTCACCCCCGTCGCCCTGCGCTTGCCCCTGGCCCCCGCGGTGGCCGCCCGGGAGGAGGGGGTGGAGGTGGATTTCCGGCAGATCGCCCGGGCCTGGTGGCAGTTGGCCCGCAAATACGAGTACCTGGTGGTGGAAGGGGCCGGCGGCCTGTGCGTCCCCCTGGCGGCCAAAAATTTTTTGGTCCTGGACCTGATCCGCTGGCTCCGCCTGCCCCTGGTGGTGGTGGCCCGGGCCGGCCTGGGCACCATCAACCACACGGTGCTCACCGTCAAGGCGGCCCAACAGGCGGGGGCGCCGGTGGTGGGGGTCATTCTCAACCAATATCCCGCCACCCCCTCCCTGGCGGCCAGGACGAACCCGGAGGTCATCGAGGACCTGGCCGACGTGCCGGTGCTGGGCCGGGCGCCCCAGGTGCAGGACCTGAACTCCCCGGCGGGCCGGGAACAATTTTGGGAGGCCATGGACCAGGTGTGCAGCAGCCTGGCCCAGGCGGCCCAGAGCTACGCCTTTCTGAAATTTATGGTGGATGGGTGAAGCCTTGAAAAACAGGGAAGATCGGCGGCGGTGAGGGGCGGCGGATAATTGTGTGGAATGGAGGCATACCTGCCAAAGACCTCTTGTTGTTATTATCTATTTTTGGTATTATTATACCTGTATGTGGGATGTTCAATTCCCCCGGAAGGTAGTCAGGCAGATAAAGGGGCTTCCGGAGTCGGTCCGGATGAGCCTGGGTTTTTTGGTGAAAGACCCGCAGCTCCATGGCCCGATGGCCTGAAGCTGGCCCAATTTCGGCAAATTGCAGGGAAGCAGCGACTGCTACCATTGCCATTTGCGGAAGGGGCGGCCCACTTACGTGACAGTATGGCAGGTAATGGATAGGGGTTTGAAGTTGATCGAGGTGAAATATGTCGGGACACATGAAGGTGCAGACTACCGGAGAATTTGCTGATATTTCCATACGGGTCCCGGCGGCTCAGGCCGGCAGGGTGTGCGCGGTGCTGGAAAATCTGTTGGCCCTGCTTCCCGGTCAGAAACCGGGGACCGGGTCGGATGAGGATCGCCTCTATACCGTGGAGGAAGTGTTTCCTGAGACTCATCCCGGCAATATCCTGCGGGGGGCCAGGCATCGGGAGGGGCTGACCCAGGCGCAATTGGCGGCCCGGATCGGCGCCAAACCCAGCCACATCTCGGAGATGGAGAAGGGCAGGCGTCCCATCGGCAAGGACATGTCCAGGCGCCTGGCCCAGGCTCTGAACACCTCGTATCGGGTGTTTCTCTAAAACCGATGTGGAGAAGAGAACCCGGGGCGCCCAGGGCCGGGTCCTTACAGAAAACGTCCCGAGAGCTTACCCAATTGAGGAATTTGGAGAGGGGGCAATGTTCTCTGACCCCTGGCCCCCTCCCCCGCATTAATCATCCTCCGTCTATGTTTATCGAACTGGAGACAGAACTGGCGGCGTTGGAGGCCAAGGACCTGCGCCGGCGGCTGCAGACGGTGGAAGAGGTGTTGCCCGGCGGCCGGGTGCGGGTGGGGGGCCGGGTGCTCCTCAATCTCTCCTCCAACGACTACCTGGGCCTCTCCCAAGACCCCCGCCTCATCGAGGCCGCCCACGCCGCGGCCCGCCGCTGGGGCGCGGGTTCCGGGGCCTCCCGCCTGGTGGTGGGGCACCTGGCGCTCCATGAGGAGGTGGAGGCCAGGGTGGCCGCGCTCAAGGGGACCGAGGCCGCGGTCATCTTCAGCACCGGCTACATGGCCAACCTGGGGGTGATCGCCGCCCTCACCGGGCCGGGGGACGTGGTCTTGTGCGACCGCCTCAACCATGCCAGTTTATACGACGGCATCAGGCTCTCCGGGGCCGGCCTGGAGCGTTTCCCGCACCGGGACCTGAACCGGTTGGAGAGCCTGCTCAAGGAGTCCGGGAGCGCCCGGCGGCGGCTCATCGTCACCGACTCCGTCTTTTCGGTGGACGGCGACCTGGCCCCGCTTGAGGAGCTGGCGGCGCTCAAGGACCGCTACGGCGTATGGCTCATGGTGGACGAGGCCCACGCCACCGGCGTCCTGGGCGGCCGGGGCGCGGGCCTTGCCGAGGCCCTGGGCCTCACCGACGCGGTGGAGGTACACATGGGCACCTTCTCCAAGGCCCTGGGCTCCCTGGGGGGCTACGTGGCCGGGGACCGGCGCCTCATCGACTACCTGCACAACCGGGCCCGCTCCTTCATCTACTCCACGGCGCTGCCGCCGCCGGTGCTGGGGGCCGTGGCCGCGGCCCTGGACATCGTCGCCGGGGAGCCGGAGCCGCGCCGCTACCTGTTGGAGGAGGCTCGTCTCTTCCGGGAGGAACTGGCCGCCGCGGGGCTGGACACCCTGGGGAGCGAGACCCAGATCGTGCCGGTGCTGGCCGGGGAAAACGCCGCGGCCCTGGAATTCGCCGCCCGTCTGCGGGAGCAGGGCTTGATGGCCGTGGCCCTCAGGCCCCCCACGGTGCCGCCCGGCAAAGCCCGGGTGCGGTTTTCCCTGTCCGCGGCGCACGCCGCCCCGGACTTGGCCGAGGCCCGGCGGACCATTATTGCGACGGCCCGGGAAATGGGGCTTACGGTATGAATACCCTGCTCCTGGTGCACGGCTGGGGCGCGGGCCCGTCCTGCTGGCAGCGGCAGGAGGCCCATTTCCGGGGACGGGGCCGGGTGTTGGCCCCCGCCCTGCAAGGCCGGGATGCCGCCTGGCTGGCGGCTTATCTGCGGAATCTCCCCCTGCCCCGCACTATGGCCGTGGGCTGGTCCCTGGGAGGCATGCTGCTGCTGGAGGCCGTGGCCGCAATTCCCCTGCAGCCCGCCGCCCTGGTGCTTATCGCCGCCCCGGCGGTCTTCTGCCGCCGTCCGGACCACCCGTGGGGGCAGCCGCCTGCGGCGGTGCGGGCCATGCGTCAGGGTCTCACCCAGGACCCGGGCCGTGTGCTCCGGAATTTCGCCCACGCCTGCCTGGCCGACGGGGAAACGGCATATCAGACTGAAATCACCGGTCTATTTACATCTCCGGCGGACAGCGACGGGCTGGCCGCAGGGCTGGATTATCTCTTGAAGCGGGATTTGCGGCCGCTGCTGCACCGGGTCACCTGTCCCGTGCTCCTGCTTCATGGCGCCCAGGACCGCATCGTACCTCCGGCCCAGGGGCAGTGGCTCACCCAGGCCCTCCCTGACGCCCGCCTGCGTCTGCTGCCCCGGGCCGGACATGCGCCGTTTCTCACCCAGGCCGCCCTGGTCAACGCGGCCCTGGAGGAAGAGCTTGCCTGAGGCAACCATCACTCCCATGGCCGGACTGGAGGCCCTCCTGGAGGAGCCCGGCCCCTCCGCCGAGGCCCTCAAACGGGGGGTGCGCCGCAACTTCGCCCGCCGAGCCGGGACCTACGACCGCCATGCCGCGGTGCAGCGCTGCATGGGCCGAGAACTGCTGGCCCGCAGCGCCGGGGCGGTGACGGAGGCCCGGCGCCTCCTGGAGATCGGCTGCGGCACGGGCTACCTGACCGCGGAGCTCAGAAGGCTCAATCCCCGGGCCTTGCTGGTGGCCGTGGACCTGGATCGCACCCTCCTGGAGGCCGCCCGCGGCCGGCTCAGTCCGGACCGACGGAACCTCTGGCTCATGGCCGACGGGGAGACCCTGTGCCGGGGAGATTTCGACCTGATCATCGCCAACGCCACTTTCCAATGGTTCGCGCACCCGCGCCGGACCATCGCCAACCTGTGGGAATGCCTCAATTTCGGCGGCATGTTGGCCTTTTCCACCCTGGGGCCGGGCACCTTCCGGGAACTGGCCGATTGCCTGGCCCGAGCCGGAGACCGTCTGGAGCGCCGCCCTCCCGCCATTCCCGCGGCCCGCTTCCTGGCTGCACCGGAATGGCGGGATCTGCTGACCGCCGCGGGATTTGACGAACTGGAGATGGTCGTGGCCACACTCACCGTAGCTTACCCGGACGTGCGGGAATTTCTCCTCACCCTCCGAGCCACGGGAGCCACCAATCCCCGCCCCCAGCCCTTCTCCCATCGTTTCCTGTCCACGTTGTCGGAGATTTACCGGCAGCGTTACGGCGGCGACGACGGCATCCCCGCCACCTACGACATCCTCTGGGTCACCGCCCGGAAGCAATCCTGAAATGCTCCCGGCCCTGACCGGGGCCGACCAGGAGGATGAAAACCCTGCCGCAGTGGACGGGGAAGCGCAGCGCCTCCCCCCTTTAGCCGAACCCGGCCTCCTGATAGCAAGTTGCAGTCATTGGACAATTTTTGCAGCCGCAGGCTTCAGCCTGCACCGGCACAGACTGGAGGTGCCAGTGCCACCGTTTGACTGCAAAATGGTATGAAAGGACTCTCATGCCGGGTCCGCCGGGCAGGGGAGGGTTTGAAAACCGTCTCTACGAGTGTTATCGATAGGTTGCCTGAAGGGTTGGTTGCATTGCCAACAGAACTTGCGATCAGACGGCGGCGTCGGCCTGGAGGCAGGCCAGCAGGCGGCCGTAATTGCGGCGGGAATTGAACTCCTGCGCCACCAGGGCCTGTCCGGCCCGGGCCCGGCGACGGGCCTCGGCGGGGTCGGCCAGGGCCTCCCGGATGGCCCGGGCCAACGCCTTCGCGTCTCCCGCCGGCACCAGCCAGCCCGTCTCCCCGGGCCGCACGGCTTCGGGAATGCCGTTCACCGGGGTGGCCACCACCGGCACCGCGTGGGCCAGGGCCTCCAGGATGACGTTGGGGAGCCCGTCCCGGTCGCCCCGGGAGTCGATGATGCAGGGCATGACGAACAGGTGCGCCGCGGCAAAAAGGGCGGGCACCCGGTTGTGCGGCACAAAGCCGGGCAGGCTCACCCGGTCGGCCAGCCCCAGGTCCGCGATGAGGCGGAGCAGGTGGCGTCTCTGGGGGCCGTCCCCGGCCAGGGTCAGGTGAAAGTCCGCCCCGTCCCGGGCCAGGAGATGGCAGGCCTCCAGCAGGATGGGAAATCCCTTTTTTTCCACCAGGCGGCCCAGGGCCAGGAGACGGTGGGGCGGGCCGGGGGGCGGGGAGGCCGGCGAGGTGGCGGTCAGGGGCGCGCCGTAGGGAATCTTGACGATCTTGGGGGCGGCTTCCGGGGCCAGGTCGGTGAGAAAGCGCCGGTTGGCCTCGGAGATGGTGCGCACAAAGCGGGCGGCCCGGAGCTTTTCCGTGAGGGCCCCGTCCGGCGGATACAGGTCATGGGCGTGGGCGCAGAAGCTGAAGGGGATGCCGCTCAGATGGGAGGCCACCCAGGCCGCGGTGGCCGGTCCGTTGGCCCAGGGGGCGTGGAAGTGGGTCAGGCCTTCAGCCCTGCCCCGGCGGGCCAGGTGCACCCCGGCCAGTGCGGCCCAGAGGGCTTCCCCCGCAGTTTCCAGGCTGCGCCAGCGGCGGGCCAAAACACGGGCCAGGAAGGGCGCGGCCGGCCTACCGAAGCGGTAGGGGGCCTGGGCCAGCTCCCGGAGCAGCATCCCGGCGGCCGGGATTCCCAGGCGGGACACCGGCGTCCGCACCTGGGCCATGCCGGCCACCCGGGCCGCGGGCCGCGGGCCGTACAGGGTAAAAACCCGCACGTCCAGACCCAAGTCCGCCAGGGTGTTCACTTCGTCCAGGATAAAGGTCTGGCTGGGCTCGGGAAACCAGAGCAGGAGGTAGCCCACGCGGCGTTTGTCGGAGCGGTTCATAAGGTTTCAGGTGTCAGGCGCCAGGCGCCAGGTTTCAGGTTTCAGGTTTCAGGTTTCAGGCTTTGTTTTTATGGCGCCATGGAATTCCCTGGAACCATTTCAGGATTTCCGCCACCTGGTGTCCTGGGGTGGCGTCCCGGAAAAAATTTGCCAAACCAAAGTTGCCATGGCCAATCGGCTGCATTATCCCTACCCCTTGTACCCAGAACCCAGAACCTAAAACCCGCGCCCCCGGCAGTCCCCGGAAAACGCTCGTCATCCTCCCGGCTCATAACCCAGCAGCTTGACCATCACTGCCTCATGCCGGCGCACCATGGCCTCCAGGGAAAAATCCTGCTCAGCCCGGCGGCGACCGGCCTGGCCCAGGGCGCGGCGGTGGGCGGGGTCGGCCAGCACCCTGTCCAGGGCTTCGGCCAGGGCGGCGGGGTCCCGGGGCGGGGCCAGATATCCGGTAATGCCCTCGTCCACAACTTCGGCCAGGCCCCCCACCCGGGTGGCCACCACCGGCAGGCCCGCGGCCATGGCCTCCAGCACCACGTTGGGCAGGGCCTCGGCCGCGGAGCTGAGCACTATCACCCCGGCCTGGTGCAGAAAGGGGCGCACGTCCGGCTGGGCCGGAAAGAAGCGCACCGCCCCGGCTGGCAGCAGCGCCTCGGCCAAGCGCGCCGCCGCCTCCCGCCGGGGGCCGTCCCCCACCAGCCAAAGTTCGGCCTGGGGCTGACGCCGGCTCACCCGCGCAAAGGCGCGGATCAGGGTGTCATGGTCCTTGTCCGGCACAAACCGGGCCAGGGCCAGGGCCCGGGGCGGACCGCCGTCCTGGCGCCCCGGCGGAGGCTGGAAATGGTGCGTGTCCACGCCGTTGACGATGACGCTGAGGCGCCGCCGGGGCACGCCGCAGTGCTGCGCCAGATGGTCCCGCAAGGCCGCGGCATTGCAGATGATATGGTGCGCCAGGGGCCACAGCAAGCGCTCGTGCTGACGCCGGGGCGCGGCCCCGCCCCGGCAGTTGCCCACGATGCAGGGCACCCCGGCCAGCCGTCCCAGAATCCGCCCCCAAATATTGGGCACCACGGTGAGCAGGAAGAGGAGGTCCACCGGCGCGGCCTGCAGACGGCGCCAGAGGTGGGCCAGGGCCCGGGGGGTCACCCAGGCGTCCCGGGACAGAAAGGTGACGGTGAGGCCCCGGGCCCGGGCCGCGGGCAGCAGATCGTCTCCGGCCCGGAGGACCCAGAGTTCCACATGAAAGCGCTGGCGGTCAAGCCGGGCGGCCAACTCCAGGGCCTGGCGTTGTGTGCCCCCGAATTCCAGGTCCTGCAGCAGAAAAACCAGCCGGGCCGGCGGCGCGCCCACGTCCTTCAGTACCCCATGAGGCCGCAGCACCGGGAGCACACCGGCATCAGCCCCCGAGTGGCCAGGCTGGCGCGGAAGTCCCGGTAGCGGGGCGAGTTCCAGAGTTCGGTGATGGTGGCCTCCTTCAGGTTGCCCACCACATAATCGTGGTAATCCCGGCAGGGCGAGAGGTCGCCGTTGCTGTTCACCTCCACCGCCTGGAAGATGGAGATGCAGCGGTCAAAGCCGAAGCGGGCCTGGTGGTCCGTGTAATAGGTGCGCAGGTTCTCCGCCCCCCTGACCGGCGGGATGAGGACCACCGGCGGGGCCGACCAGGGCCGGGAAAGCTCCTCCAGGGTTTGCAGCTGGCGGTCCAGTTCGCCGTAATCCTCGGGCTTCCAGCCGGCCAGCCAGGACCAGTGCAGGGCGGGGGTGAAGCCGAAGCGCTCGCCGAAATCCCGGTCGTGGGCCCGGGCGTCCTCCGGGTCGATCCACCAGGAAAGATAAAAGACGCAGAGGTCCACCTGGTCCCGGAACGTTTCGTAAATATCCACCAGGTGGCGGTGATTGCCCTGGGAGATGGTGGTCAGGGAAGCGATGAGGGGCAGGTTGGTCCCCAACTCCCGGCGGCCCTCCCGCACCGCGGCCAGGCCTTTGGCGATGTCGGCGAAATTACCGGCGCCGCCCACGCCGGGACGCAGGGCGTTGTGGAGCTCCGGGGTGTGGCCGTCGATGGACACCTGCAGCAGAAAGAGGGGGGCCTGCACCAGCCGGGGGGCGGCCGCGGCGATGCGGGTGCCGTTGGTGGCGATGGAGGTGGGCAGCCCCAGGGCCGTGGCCCCTTCGATGACGGGGAGCGTCCCTTCGTAGAGCATGGGCTCGCCCCCCCAGAGGTAGAGGAGGGGGCGGTGGCCCTGGCGCACCAGGTCTTCCAGGACCTCCAGGTAGCGCTCCGGGGTCACCTCCTCGTCCATGAGGGCGCGCAGGTCCCGGCCGTGCAGGAAACCCTGGTCTCCCCACTGGCCGCAGGTGCGGCAGCGCAGGTTGCAGCGGTCGGTGATGCGCAGGCTCACCTGGCGGATGCGCCCGGCCCGGCCGTTGCCAGTCCGGGGATAGAGCAACGGAAAGACCCACTTCTCCACCTCCAGGGCGGCCAGCTTGAGGCCGATCCAGGGGTGGCGGGCCAGCCGGAGGAAGTGCTTGAGAATGGCCCCGGCGCCGATTTTGCTTCTCGTGGTCATTAACATCCCTTAATTATTCAATGTCTCTTACATAATTCTCATCCGATAAAAGCTTCAGAAACGATAAGGTGAGGATATTTATAACTCTGAAGTTATTCCTTTAATGATTCTAAGAGCTTTCTATCGATAAGATTGTTTGCAAATCCTTGCATCACAACAAAAGGCTGCATTAAAGGATTTACAAATCGGAACCTATATTTTCGTATTTTACCTATTTTTTCCAAAATTGGCCCCCTCTCTTTTTCGCAAAAGTCATTCAAATGCCTTGAAAACCCATAAACTTCGTAATTCTTTTTTGTGATTTTACTCAATGGACCTCTAACATCAGCCGCAGCGAAATATCCGAGGTCGTCTGTTTTCGCTATGGCCTGCTCCCCCGAAAACCCGCTGCCCCATGTCAATCGGGTTGTTTCTCTCCTGAAGAGGTGGTTGCTTGGGACCCACCAGGGAAGGGTTAGCAAAAAACATCTTCAACATTACCTCGATGAGTTTGTGTTTCGCCATAACCGAAGGAAATCGAAGGATGTCGGTTTGTTATACCATTTTCGCTATCTAATGCAACAAATAGGAGCACTGGCAAAGCTCCTTGAAGCGAGTGGGGTCAGGTTGAGCAATGTCTCTGCCAGGGTATTCATCAGATCATCCAGGTAGGCAAAAAGCCGGTTCCGGCAGACATGTTTTTTTAATCCTACTACGTTGAATTATTGATTAACCCTTAACAAATACTGACAAATCCCCCCTGACCCCCCTTTAGCAAAGGGGGGAAAATGAAAGGACTTTTGGACTACTGAACGCAGTAGCATTAACCACTGCCACAACTTCTCCACCGGGTTAAGCTCGGGAGAATAAGGCGGGAGAGACTTAAGAATAATATTTTCAGGTACTTTTAAAGATTTTGCTTTATGCCAACCGGCTTGATCCCAGATCAACAGGATTTTCTTATCTGGGAAAGCAACCGACATCTCTGCCAGGTAAAGGTTCATCATCTCCGTATTGACCCAAGGCAAGAATAGGGAAAAGGAATCTCCGGTCATTGGAGAAACCCCTGAATAAACATAAAAGTTCTGGTAACTTGGATTTACCGGAGCGCAAACCCGAAACCCTTTGCGCGCCCAACAACGTCCTATGGAGGGATGTAATCCAAAACGACTTTCATCAAAAAAGAATACCATACTGTTGGGAGAAGAAAGAAAGTCGCTTACTTCCTCATAAGTTTTTTTTAAAAGCTTCCTGGGCTTGCTTATCAGCCTTGGTATGTCGGGGCCGTGGCGCCTTCTGCTTAAATCCTAGTTGGTGCACTAAGTCCCAAGTGGCGGTTTGCCCCAAGGAGATGCCAAACTCCGTTTCTATGGCCAGCATCAGTTTTTGTAAGGTCCAAAAGATTGGTTCTCCTTGACTATTGCGTCCTTCTTCCAGCCAACTGGCCACCTGTTGTCGCTGTTCTGGATCCAACTTGGCTGGCCTATGCCCCTTAGCTTCATCAGCCAGACCAGCGATGCCTTTGGAGGCAAAGCGCTTGATCCATCGCCATAGGGTGGTTCGGTCGGTTCCAAACACCGAACTCACTAAACGTATAGGATAGCGGGCGCTACTGATAATGGCTTTAAGTCGAATGCAAACCTTGGAATCCGGGAGAGCCTTTAAGGCAGCCTCAGCTTTTTCGGCCAATGTTGCATCTATTACTGCTTTCGGTCGACCCATGGCAATCCCCCCTCAATTTGGTTTGATTTGGAGGGATTATTAACTATGATATGTTGCATGTCAATACGAAAATGGTATAACATCCTCCCCCGCGTTTTGCCTCAGACATAGGGGGTCGGGTAGTCTTCCCGCTCCAGGGAGTCAAAGCGCGTATAGGCGTTGCGGAAGGCCAGTCTGATTTCGCCGGTGGGGCCGTTGCGCTGCTTCTTGAGGTAGAGGCGGGCGATGCCCTTTTCCGGCGAGGTCTCGTTGTAAATCTCGTCCCGGTAAATGAAGAGGATGACGTCCGCGTCCTGCTCGATGGCGCCGGACTCCCGCAGGTCCGCCAGTTCGGGGATGCGGGGCTTGCGGTCCTCCACCTTGCGGCTGAGCTGGGACAGGGCGATGACGGGCACCTCCAGTTCCTTGGCCAGGGCCTTGAGGGAGCGGGAGATTTCCGAGATTTCCTGTTCCCGGCTGGGGGAGTCGCTGCGGCCCCGCATGAGTTGGAGGTAATCCACGATGACCAGCCCCAGGCGGCCTTCGGCCTTGAGACGGCGGGCCTTGCCCCGCACCTCCAGCACCGTGGCCGCGGGGCTGTCGTCGATGGCGAGGGGACAGTCCTCCAGGAAGCCTGCGGCCTCCTGGAGTTTGCCCCACTCCGCTTCGGTGAGGAAGGCCCGGCGCAGGTGGGAGGCGTCGATTTCGCCGACGCTGCTCAGCAGGCGCCGCACCAGTTGTTCCTTGGACATTTCCAGGGAGAAGAAAGCCACCGGCACCTGGGCATGGTACGCCGCGTTGGTGGCGATGTTCAGGGCCAGGGCGGTCTTGCCCATGCTGGGGCGGGCGGCGATGATGATGAGGTCGCCTTTCTGGAAGCCGGCGGTGAGCTGGTCCAGATCGGCAAAGCCGCTGGGGACGCCGGTGATGCGGCCCTGCTCCCGGAGCCAGATGGACTCCAGAGTAGCCACCTCTTTGTCCACCAGGGTTTTGATGGATTGAAAACCGGGCCGCACCTTGGTTTCGGCGATTTCAAAGACCTGACTTTCGGCCCAGTCCAGGAATTCGTCCACTTTTTCCACGCGGCCCATGCAGGCCTGGCCGATCTGGTGGCTCCGCTCCAACAGGGCCCGCAGCACCGCCTTGTCATGCACCAGCCGGGCGTAGTGGTAGGCGTTGGCGGTGGTGCCCACCTGTTCGCTCAGGCCGGCCAGGAAAACCGGGCCGCCCGCCTCTTCCAGTTGGCCCCGCTCCCGCAGGAGGGCGGTGACGGTGACCAGGTCCACGGGCTCGCCCCGCCCGTACAGGTCGACCATGGCCTGGTAAATGAGGCCGTGGGCCGGCCGGTAAAAGTCTCGGGAACTGATGAGGTCGGAGACCTGGTCCAGAACCTGGGGGCTGATGAGTCCGGCCCCCAGGACGGACTGTTCCGCCTCCAGGCTGGCAGGCGGCGCGAAGCCTGAGGGCTGCTCCCCTGGGGGGGCGCCGCCGGGGGGACCTTTGCTGCGCTTGGCCATGGGGCCTCCGGGACGGACGGCGGATAGAGCCGGGCTCAGGCGCTTTCGGGAACGACCTTCACCTGCACCTGGGCCTTAAGCTGGGGCGCCAGGCGCACGTTCACCGCGTAGGTGCCCAGGGTCTTGATGGGTTCGCTGAGCTCCACCTGTTTCTTGTCCACCGTCAGCCCCTGGGCCAGAATGGCCTCGGCGATCATGGCGGCGGTGACGGAGCCGTAGAGCCGGTCGGCCTCGCCCACCCGCTGGGCGATGGTCAGGGTGAGCCCCTCAAACCGCTGGGCCAGGGACTGGGCGGCCTCTCGCTCCCGCATGGCCTGGCGGACCAGTCTGGTCTTGTCCTGTTCGAACCGGGCCAGGTTGGCGGTGGTGGCCTCCAGAGCCTTCCCCTGGGGGATGAGGTAATTCCGGGCGTAGCCCCGGGCCACCTCCACCACCGCGCCCACCTCGCCCAGGTCGGGAACGTCCTGCGTCAGAATCACTTTCACCACACATTCTCCTTTTGCATGAACCGACAAGTCGGCCCCGGGGCCCTGACCAGAGCGCGTCACTCCCGTTCGCCTCAGCTTTGGAGGGGACTGAACCTGCGGCGGAAGTCGAACCAGAGGTCCAGCAGGCCCAACAGGCTGATGAACAGGAGCAGAGGGTTGATAAACATCAGCAGATACCCCACCCAGCGAAGCCCCCGGGGGACCTGAAAGCGCTGAAACACGGCAGCCATGACGGCAAAGCCCTGACAAAAATAGAGAAAGCCCAGGACCAGCAGGACGTTCCCGCCCACCAGGCGCACCGGCGGCGAGGGCGCCAGCAGGGAAAAGCCGGCGGCCAGGAAGACGAAGATGAGCCACTCCGGGGTCCGCCATTGGGACAGGGAGGGCTCGGGCGCGCCCCAATCCCAGACGGCGGTCAGGGTCCGGGCCAGGGCCAGGTTGGCCCAGGCCACCATGCCGGTGTTGATCACCAGCAGGGCCGGCAGGATATTCAGAATCAGGGTGTGCCAGGGGATGGGCGTCAACCCCGGCGGCTGCCAGGGCTGCGCGGCCATGCCCGTCCCCTCCAGGAGCTTTTGCAGAGCGGCGGCCATTTCCCCGGCTTTCTGCTGCCAGAGAGCCAGGGGGCTCATCTGCCACACCAGCGCCTGCCCCAGAAAGATGAGGACGATGCCCAGGATGAGGGCCGCCACCGTGAGCACCACCGCGTCGCCGTCGGCCAGGTCGCGCTCCCGCAGGAAATGCAGGATGAGACCCATGAGCAGGAGTTCGCCGGCCCCCAGATGTTCAAACAGAAAGGACGCCCGGGGATTGGCCAGAAACATGAAGACCGCCGCAGCCACGGCCAGACTGATGGCCGGACGGAGGCCCAGGCGCCAGCCCACCAGCAGCAGGGGGGTGGGCAGCCAGATTCCCAGGGCCAGATAGGCGATGGGGTGGAGGGATCCCCCCAAAAAGAGCAGGACCAGAGCCACCAGGCCGTTCAGCCAGATGCCGAGAGGACTGCCTGCCACCGGAGTCCTCCCTTAGGGCGGCGGCGTCACCGGCACATAGGGCATCAGGGCCAGCAGGCGGGCCTGCTTGATGGCCCGGGTGAGGTGGCGCTGGTGTCGGGCGCAGTTGCCGGAAATGCGACGGGGAATAATCTTCCCCCGCTCCGTGACGAACTGCTTCAACGTGTTGACGTCCTTGAAATCGATGAGCAGCTTGCTGTCCACACAGAAGCGGCAGACCTTGCGGCGGACGTAAAAGGGCTTGCGTTTGCGTCGGGGCAGTACGGGCACCGTTACACCTCCTCTGCCGGGGCCGGGCCCGACGCCTCTGCCGCAGCCGGGGTCTCAGTCGGGGCCGCAGCCGGCATGGGGGCCGCCTCAGAGGGCGGGGAGGGGGCTTCGGGGGCCGACGCCGCCTCCCTGGCCGCAGCCGCCTGGGCCCGCCGGGTGATTTCCGCCTGCAGGGCTTCCAGATCCACCTCTTCGGCCTTGCGGAAGGTCAGGTAGCGGATCACCCGGTCATCGATGCGGTAGTTCCGCTCCAACTCCTTCACGGTTCCCGGTTGGCCGGCAAAGTCCACGCAGACATAGGAACCCCGCAGGGTGCCCTGGATCTTGTACGCCAGTTTGCGGCGGCCCCAATCCTCGACGCCCACCAGGAGGCCCCCCTGGGAGGAGATAATCCTGGTGAACTTGTCAATGGTGCTCTTCACTTCCTCGTCGGGCAGGTCGCCGTGGACCACCCAGACAGACTCATAGCGACGCATGTCGCCTCCTTTTGGATATTATAGCCCTGGACCCATGCGGCCAGAGCAAGGAGCAACAGCATAAATGTTTATCAAAAAGGTTTGGGCATGTCAATCACCGCCCAAGCCGGGGGTTCACCATGGTAACCAATGCCTTCTCAAAGAAGGTGGAGAACCCGGCTCATGCGGTATGCCTGCACTTCCTGCATTACAGTGTTGCCGGGATTCACCCAACCCTGAGACTGCCCCCGGCGATGGAGGAGGTGATTGTCGATCATATGTAGAGTTTGGAAGCCCGACGGTTTATGCCCGGACGGCCGTCAACTGAGCAGATTTTTCAAAAATCTCCGGAAGTAAGCCAGCCGGTCCGGCCGACCCAGGTTGGCGGTGAGGTAGTCCCGGTGCGGCCAGAGGCGGGGGCCCAGGTAGCGGGGCCAGTCCCGCGGGTGGAGATGCCCCAGGAGGAAAGCCGCCTGCCCCGCAGCCTGGCCCAGGACCCCGGGGCGCAGCGCCAGGGCCTCCAGCCGCCGGGGCCGGTAGGCGGCGATGGCGGCGCCGACCTCCGGGGGCAGCCCCTGGGGCAGGAGGGGCGCCATTTCCCGGAGCATGATAAAAACCCCGCCGCCCACCCCCAGGCGGGCCACCTCTTCCAGAAAGCGCCGCCAGTCCAGCTCGGGCGAGGCCGCCGCCAGGGCCAGGTCCAGGAGCTTGAGGAGGCCGGTGGTGTTGATTTCATCGTAGGTGTGGAGACAGAGGTGGATCAGCAGGTGCTCCGGCGACAGCACCAGCACGGGGACGCCCCCCCGCACCGGGCCCAGGCAGGACGGCCGCAAATCGTCATAGGGCAGGCTGTACAAAAATCCCACCTCCCGAATCTCCCAGTGCAGGTCCACCACCAGTTCCCGGTCCGGGGGCGGGTCCAGGCCCAGTTCGTGGTCAAAGCGCTCCAGGTAGCCCGGCGCCAGCTCGGGGGTCCATTGAAAAGGGGTGTAGCCCAGCTCTGCCATCACCCGTCGGGCCGGGGCCAGTTGCGCCGGGGGGATCAGGAGGTCCAGGTCTCCCATGGGACGGGTGGCTGGCTCCGGATAGAGGCGATGGCGCAGGTCCGCCCCTTTGAGGAGCACGCACTCCACCCCCGCGTCGGCCAGCCGCCTGAGGAGGTCCGCGGTCTCCAGCTCCTGTCGCCGCACCGTTTGCAACGATCTGGAGAAGTCCGTCCGCAGCGCTGCCAGGTGGGGGACCTCACCCACCACCTGGCGGGAGTGGGCGCTGAGATGATGATAGACCAGGGGCGAAACCCGGTGCTCCCGGAGCAGGTGGAGAAAAGCGGGGTCGGCCAGGGCCAGGGCCGTCTGCCGGGCTGCGGCTTCCCTGACGACGGGGTCGGGGGAGCCGAGAAGCAGCAGCCTGGAAAGCGCCGGCCGGGCAAAGGAGAGGTCGGGCATGAGAGGCGGGGCTGGGGCGGAAATACGGCCGGGGCCGGTCCCGCCCCTGCCCGGATCTGTTACATGATGGTGAAAGAGGTGAATTTCTCCGCCGACCCGGCGCCGCTGGAGATGCGGCTGGTCACCGTATAGACGCCGGGAGCGGCGTTGCCGGGCAGACGAAAGGTTACCTGGTCATGGTAGGTGCCGTTTATATTGGAGGCCTGGGTCTGGTAGGGCTGTCCCATTATCATGCCGTCCTTGCGCACCTCCCGGGTGATGGTCACCATCTGGGGGGCGTTGTCGGGAGTGAGGATGGTGTAAGTCATCCCCAGCAGCACCTCCTGGCCGGGCCGCAACGCCCCCGGCTGGGCGCTCACTTCGCCGATATCCACAAAGTTGCCCTGGGTCGGGGTGTAGTTATAGGTCTGGGCAGCCATGGCCGACTCCTGGGTGCGGCGGTTCATGTGGGCGGCGTATAGGATTCCGGCCACCCCGCCCGCCACCGCGCCGGTGGCGGCCCCTACCCAGGCGCCGGTGCCCGGAGAGCCGGTGGCGGCGCCGATGATGGAGCCCAAGGCGGCGCCGGTGGCCGCGCCGCCCAGCGCTCCGACTGCGCCCGAACGGGCCGGATCATAATGACCGTCGGTGGCGCAGCCGGTCAGGCTGATGGTAAAGACCAAGAGGGTGAGAATGGCCATATGTTTGTGTCTCCGCATTGCCTTTTCCTCCTTTTCTGAGAAGACTGTACGGTCATCCTTGCGTCTTTGTGCCCCGGTGTGACCAGATCTTCACCCGAAGTCGCAAAGATCGCCAAGGAAATTCTTAACATCTCTTACGGATGGACCAACGGCCCGGGGAGACTGCTCGGTGACCTTTCGGGCCGGTTAGGCCACACCTGGCTCTGCATGTTGCTCCGACCAGGCAGAACTCGGCGGGCGCCTGGGTCCCCGTGCAGGAGCTTGGGAACCAGGCGGCATGAGTTCCGCCTCCTCCCTGTCCCACTGCCTCACTGCCTTACGGCTTCCGGCCGACGGCCTCCCGGATGCGGTCCAGGAGGCCGTTGACGAAGGCCCCCGAGCCTTCCGAGCCGTAGCGTTTGGCCAGTTCCACGGCCTCGTTGAGGACCACCTTGGCGGGAATGCCGGGCTGGTAGAGGAGTTCGTAAGCGCCCAGCCGGAGGAGATTCCGGTCCACGGCGGCCATGCGCTCCAGGCGCCAATGTTCCGAGTACCGGGCGATGAGGCCGTCCACCTCTGCCTGATGGGCCTGGACCCCGAACACCAGCTCCTGGAGGTAGGCCGGGGGTTTGCTCCGCCGGTGGAAATGACGCCAGAAGCGGAGCACCACCTCTTCTCCCGGACGCCCGGAGAATTCCGCCTGGTACAGGACCTGCAGGGCCCATTCCCGGCACTGGCTGCGGGAAAAGGGCGGCACGGCGGCGAACCTTAGAGGGCCTTGAGCAGGTTGACCATCTCCACCGCCGCCTCGGCGGCGGCGTAGCCCTTGTTGCCCGCCTTGCTGCCGGCCCGCTCCACGGCCTGCTCCAGGGTGTCGGTGGTGAGGATGCCGAAGAGCACCGGAATCCCCGCATCCAATCCCACCTGGGCCACCCCTTTGCTCACTTCCGCGGCCACATAGTCGAAGTGCGGGGTGGAGCCCCGGATCACCGCGCCCAGGCAGACCACCGCGTCGTAGCGGCCCGACTGGACCAGGTGTTTGGCGGCCAGGGGGATCTCCCAGGCGCCGGGCACCCGGACGATGGTGAGGTCGCCCTCGCCGACGCCGTGGCGCCTCAGACAATCCAGCGCCCCCTCCAGCAGGCGCTCGGTGATAAACGCATTAAAGCGGCTGACGATCAGGGCGAATTTCAACCCCTCGCCACGGAGTACGCCTTCCACCGTCCGCATGCCGTTTCCGCCTTTCACACCATAGTGAGCAGGTGCCCCATCTTCAGGCACTTGGTCTTGAGATAATTGCGGTTGACCCGGTTGGGCGGCACCTCCAGGGCGACCCGCTCCACCACCTTGAGGCCGTAGCCCTCCAGGCCGATGATCTTCTTGGGATTATTGGTCATGAGGCGCATCATGCGGACCCCCAGTTCCCGCAGAATCTGGGCGCCGATGCCGTAGTCCCGCAGATCCGCCTTGAACCCCAGGGCCTCGTTGGCCTCCACCGTGTCGGCCCCCTGGTCCTGGAGGGCGTAGGCCCGGATCTTATTCACCAGGCCGATGCCCCGGCCCTCCTGGTGCATATAGACGATGACGCCCCGGCCCTCCTCTTCCACCCGTTGCAGGGCGGCCTCCAGCTGGTCGCCGCAGTCGCACCGGAGGGAGTGGAACACGTCCCCGGTGACGCATTCGGAGTGCACCCGCACCAGGATGGGCTCTTCGGGGTTGACCTCCCCTCTCACCAGGGCCAGGTGCTGGTTGTCGTCGATGTCGTTGTCGTAGGCGTGCACCGTGAATTCCCCGAAATAGGTGGGGAGGGTGGTGGTGGCCCGCCGGTGCACAAAGGATTCGTTGCGGAGGCGATATTCCACCAGATCGGCGATGGTGGCGATTTTGAGGCCGTGGGTGGCGGCGAATTCCTCCAAATCCGGCATGCGGGCCATGGTGCCGTCGTCTTTCATGATTTCGCAGATGACCGCAGCCGGCTTGAAGCCCGCCAGCCGGGCCAGGTCCACGGAGCCCTCGGTCTGGCCGGTGCGCACCAGCACTCCGCCTTTGCGGGCCCTGAGAGGGAAGATGTGACCGGGGCTCACCAGGTCCTCAGGACGGGCGTTGTCCCCCACCGCGGTGAGAATGGTGGTGGCCCGGTCCGCCGCCGAGATGCCCGTGGTCACCCCCCGCCGGGCCTCAATGGAGACGGTGAAGGCGGTTTGGTAGGGCGACTCGTTGTCCCGCACCATGGGACGCAGCTTCAGCCGGTCCACCAGCAGCGGGTCCAGGGCCAGGCAGATGAGCCCCCGACCGAAGCGGGCCATGAAATTCACGGTTTCCGGGCTCACCAACTCCGCGGGCATGGCCAGATCGCCTTCGTTTTCCCGGTCCTCGTCGTCCACCAGAATGACCATACGGCCCTGGCGGAATTCCTGAATCACCTCTTCAATGGGTGTCACAGCCATAAGGGCATCACCAGAAGCAGCGCCACTCCTGCGTTAGAGGAAGCCGTGCCGGGCCAGGAGGTCCTGGGAAAGCCCCCGGCCTCCCTGCCGGTCCTTTTGCAGGAGCTTGGCCACGTATTTGCCGATCAGGTCCGTCTCCAGATTGACCCGGTCGCCCACCCGGAGCGACGCCAGGGTGGTCTTGCGGGCCGTAAAGGGAATCAGGTTCACCGTAAAGCGGTTGCCCTCACAGGTGTTGACCGTGAGGCTGACGCCCTCCACGGCGATGGAGCCTTTTTCCACCACGTAGGGGGCCAGCCCCGGGGGCATCTCGAAGCCCAGGATGATATGGGCCGGGCCTTCCTTGCGCTCCCGCACCGCGCCCACGCCGTCCACGTGCCCGGTGACCAGGTGGCCCCCCAGCCGGTCGCCCAACCGCAGGGCTCTCTCTAAGTTAACCCTCTCCCTGACCTTTTTCAACCCCAAAGTCGTGCGGGCCAGGGTCTCGGGTGAGACCTCCACCTGGAAGACGCCGCCGGCCGCGGCCACCACCGTGAGGCAGGCGCCGGAGACGGCCACCGACTCCCCCAGGACCAGTTCCGCCACGGGGAAGGGCGGCGCCAGCCCCAGACGCACGCCTTCGGCCTGGCGGACGATGCCGGTGATTTCGCCGACGCCTTCGATGAGACCGGTGAACATGAGAGTCTTCGTCCTTGCGAAGGTGTTTGTGGGGGAGGGCGCCAGAGGTCACGGACCCCTGCCCCCACCCCCAACCCCTTTAACGATTTGGCCAAGCGGGAGCTTGGCGATTACCAAACAGGAGTTTGGGAACCAGGGGTAACTTTCTTAGCGTTCTCTGCGCCTTTGCGAGAAAATAATTGTTCTCGCAAAGACGCAAAGGTCGCCAAGGATTCCTTATCGTTAAGCCACGGTCACATCCGCAGACAGGTACACGTCCTGGATGGTGTTGAGCAGTTCCACCCCTTCCTTCAGGGGGCGCTGGAAGGCCTTGCGGCCGGAGATGAGGCCCATGCCGCCGGCCCGCTTGTTGATGATGGCGGTGCGCACGGCTTCGGCCAGGTCGTTGCCGCCGGCTTCGCCCCCGGAGTTGATGAGCCCGGCCCGGCCCATGTAGCAGTTGGCCGCCTGGTAGCGGGTCATGTCGATGGGGTGGGTGCCGGACAATTCGGAGTAGACCCGGGGGTGGGTTTTGCCGAAATTGAGCACCGTGAAGCCGCCGTTGACGGTGGGCTGCTTCTGTTTGATGATGTCGGCCTGGATGGTGACCCCCAAGTGGTTGGCCTGCCCGGTCAGGTCCGCGGCGGTGTGGTAATCCTTGGCCGAGGTCTTGAAGGCGGGGTTGCGCAGATAGCACCAGAGGATGGCGGCCATCCCCAGGTCGTGGGCCCGCTCGAAGGCCTCGCTCACCTCCACCCACTGCCGCCGGCATTCGGGCGAGCCGAAATAGACGGTGGCGGCCACGGCCACGGCCCCCATGTCGAAGGCCTGCTCCACCCGGGCCACCATGGTCTGGTCGTGGATTTCGGGATAGGCCAACAGTTCGTTGTGGTTGAGTTTGACGATGAAGGGGATCTTGTGGGCGTACTTGCGGGCCACCATGCCCAGCACCCCCAGGGTGGAGGCCACCGCGCTGCAGCCGCCCTCCAGGGCCAGGCCGACGATGTTCTCCGGGTCGAAATACCGGGGATTGGGGGCGAAAGAGGCCGCGGCCGAATGTTCAATGCCCTGGTCCACCGGCAGGATGCTGAGATAGCCGGTGCCGGCCAGGCGGCCGTGGTTGAACATGGCCGCCAAAGAGCGCAAGACGCCGATGGGGCGGTCCGTTATGAGCCAGACCCGGTCGATGAAATCCGGCCCCGGCAGGTGCAGGGCCTCTTTGGGGAAGCCCGTGCAGGTGTAGGACAACAGGTCATCAGCCTCCGGACCCAGCAGGCTTTGGATTTTCTTCAGCATCGGCTCTTCCTTCCCTGATGGTTCGGTTGATAAGCTCACCCGCTTCCCTGGCCGGGGCGGGTGGGATAGCCCCGCGTTGCAGCAACCATGAATTAAACCAAAAAGCCAATGCCGGGACACCCGGGGGCGGGTGTCCTGCACCTGCCTGACATCTCGACTCAGCCCCCCGAGCCCGCGGCGCGGTTGATCAGGGAAAGGGCCACCCGGGCCGCCCGGGCGGAAGCGCCGGGGCCGCCCAGGCGGGTGAGGATGCGGCGCAATCCCTGTCCCACCGTTTCGAGGCGCCGGGGCTCCCTGACGAAGGCCAGGGCTTCCAGGGCCAGGCTCTCCGGGGTGAACTGCTCCTGGAGGAGTTCGGGAAAGAGCCGCTCCCCGGCCAGCAGGTTGGCCATGCCCACATGCTCCACCCGGATGAGCAGCCGGGCCACCAGGGCGCTCAGGGCCGACACCCGGTAGACGATGACCGTGGGGGTGGCGGCCAGGGCCGCTTCCAGGGTGACGGTGCCCGAAGCCACCAGGGCCAGGTGGGCGGCGGTGAGGGCCTCATAGGCCTGGCCGGGCACCACCTGGAGGGGGCCGCCGAACCCGGACACCTGGGCGGCCACGCACTGGGCCGGGATGGTGGAGGCCAGGGGCAGCACGAACTGGCAGCCGGGCAGGGACTGGAGCAGGAGCCGGGCCGCGTCCAGCATCAGGGGCAGGAAGCGCTCCACTTCGCTCAGGCGGGAGCCGGGCAGAACGGCCACGGTGAGCCGGTCCGGGTCCAGGCCGTGGGCGGCCAGCCACTCCCGCCGGGGCGGCGGCGGGGGCAGGGTCTCCCGGAAGGGGTGCCCCACAAAGTCCGCCTGCACCCCGTGTTGTTCGTAAAATTCCGCCTCAAAAGGAAAAATCACCACCATGCGGTCCACCAGCCGGGCGATGGTGCGCACCCGGTAGCGGCGCCAGGCCCAGACCTGGGGGCTGATGAAGTACATCACCGGGATGCCGTGCCAGCGGGCCAGGCGGGCCACCCAGAAGTTGAAATCCGGGAAGTCCACCAGGATGACCAGGGAGGGGCGGCGCCGGCGCATGGCCCGGCCCAGGGTGAGGAGAGCCCGCACCACCGCCGGCAGCTTGGCCGCCACCTCGGAAAGCCCCACCACCGCCAGGGCGGCCGCGGGGAAGAGGAGCTCCACCCCTTCCCGGGCCAGGGCCTCGCCCCCCACCCCGAAGACCTGCACCGACGGCAGTTCACCGCGCATGGCGGCCACCAGCCGGGCGGCGTGCGCGTCGCCCGAGGCCTCCCCCGCGACGATGAGGACCCGGGGCCCCTCCGGCGCGGGGGCGTCACCCCTTGTTTCAGAATTCGCCCTCGTCCTCACACCCTGGCCTTGCGCATGGCGGCGTTGATTTCCATGGCCAGCTTCAGGGCGGCCAGCCCGGACTCGCCGGGAACCGGGGGTTCCTGGGCGTTCCGCACCGCCATGACGAAGGCGTAAATCTCCTTGAGAAGCACGTCCTCCTTGGGGAAGCGCCTGAGTTCCAGGGCCACCCCGGGGATGGGACCCATAGCCCCTTCCTTGCGGGCCGCCACCGTCAACTCCTGGGCCTCAAAATCCACCGCCAGATAGGCCTCGGGCTGGAAGAGGCGGAAGCGCCGCATGCTCTTCAGGGACATGCGGGAGGCGGTGAGGTTGGCGATGCAGCCGTCTTCAAATTCCAGGCGCACGTTGGCCAGGTCCACCACCGGGGTCAGCACCGCGATGCCCGCGGCCCGGATCTCCCGCACCGGGGCGCTCACCATGCTGAGGATGTGGTCCAGGTCGTGGATCATCAGGTCCAGGACCACGTCCACGTCGGTGCCCCGCTCCTTGAAGAAGGCCAGGCGGTGGCTCTCGATGAAACGGGGCTGGGTGGCCAGCCTTTTGAGCTCCTCCATGGCGGAGTTGAACCGCTCCAGATGGCCCACCATGAGATGGCGGCCGCGCTGTCGGGCCAGGTCCACCAGTTCTTCACCCTGTTCCACGGTGGCGGTGAGGGGCTTTTCCACCAGCACGTGGCAGCCCGCCTCCAGACAGTCGCGCACCACCGCATAATGCTCGCTGGTGGTGACCGCCACGCTCACCGCCTCCACCCGGGGCAGGAGCCGGCGGTAATCGGTGAAGGCCTCGGTTTCCAGGTTGCGGGCCACCGTCCGGACCCGTTCGGGATGGATATCGGCCACGCCCGCCAGGGTCACTTCGGGCAGCGCCGCATATTTTTCGGCATGGAAGCGACCCAGATAGCCCACGCCGATGACGCCGACATTGAGAGCTGTTGTCATGATGGTACCAAGAGGGAATTATGAAAAAACCGCGAATATGCCTATCTTACGGAAAAGTTGCCCGGTGCGCAATGAAAAGTGCAGCAATGCAGGTGCCAGGTGTCAGGTGCCAGGTGTCAGGGTGGGGTTGCCGGCTTTTGGGTTCCGGGGTTGAGCTTTCAGGTTTCAGCTTGCAGCTTTCAGTAGTCGTAGCCGTAGGGCGGGAAAGCGAAGCGCATCCCGCCTTGCCCTCTGGTTCCCAAGCTCCCGCTGGGGAACCCCCGTGCCCGCCAAGCTCTCCCTTGGCCGAGGTCAATTCCCGGTTATCAGGCGCCAGGTGCATCCGCCACCGAGTCCGCCCCGGCCGAATAGGATTTGACAACCCCTTGCTTCTGCGTTAAAACTCTTCGGCAAACTCCGGGGAGGGACAGGCATGGTGGCAAAGGCCGAATGGATCTGGTTGGACGGCGACTTCATCCCCTGGGAGGCGGCCCAGGTGCATATCCTCACCCACACCCTGCACTACGGGCTGGGGGTCTTTGAAGGCATCCGGGCTTACCACTGCGAGGATGGGCGCACCGCGGTTTTCCGCCTCAAGGAGCACATCCGCCGGCTCTTCGACTCGGCCCACGTCATGCAGCTGGCCATGCCGTTCACGCCGGCCCGGGTGGAGGAAGCCTGCACCGAGATCCTGCGGCGCAACGGCCAGAAGGAGGCCTACCTGCGGCCCCTGGTTTTTGTGGGCGACGGCGTCATGGGGCTCAATCCCGCCTCCAACCCCATCCGGGTCACCGTCATCAGTTGGGTCTGGGGCGCCTACCTGGGCGATGAGGGCCTGGAGCGGGGCGTGCGGGTGAAAACCTCGGCCTACGCCCGGCACCACCCCCGCATCATGATGACCAAGACCAAGACGGTGGGCAATTACGTCAACTCCATCCTGGCCAAACGGGAGGCCATCGCCAACGGCTACGACGAGGCCCTGCTGCTGGACCCCGAGGGCTACGTCTCCGAGGCCTCGGGGGAAAATATCTTCATCGTGCGGGACGGGGTGCTGCGGACGCCGCCTTTGACCTCCATCCTGCCGGGCATCACCCGGGACTGCATGCTCACCCTGGCCCGGGACCTGGGCATCCCCACCCGGGAGGACCGCTTCTCCCTGGACGAGCTTTACCTGGCGGACGAGGCCTTCTTCACCGGCACCGCCGCGGAGGTCACCCCCATCCGGGAGGTGGACGGCCGCGTCATCGGTCCGGGCCGCCCCGGCCCCGTCACCAAACAACTGCAGACCGCCTTCTTCAAGATCGTCAAAGGCCGGGACCCCCGCTACCACCATTGGCTCACCTTCGTGTAGCCGGGCCTGCCCCCCTAACGATTGCCGGCGGGGAAGGGGGCCGGGGGGCCCCTGTCCCCTTCCCCCCCCCCGCCACCCCTTGGCCACCACCCGGTTCCCAAGTTGACCTGGGATCCAGGTGGGGGGCCCCGATCAAGGGACGAGGAAGTGGGGACCACTCTCGTTCCCAAGCTCCTGCTTGGGAACGCACCTTTTCCCCCCAAGCTCTGCTTGGGGACCTCATGGCCTTGCCTCCCGGTTGCCACCTTATTGAGCGATGCTCCGGCCAAGCAAAGCTTGGCGGGCAAGCCGGTTCCCAAGCAGGAGCTTGGGAACCAGGCAGAGGAATGCCCCCCGACTCATCCTCCGGCAGTCAAGGGATGACCCCTGCCCCCTTGCACCCCTTAAGTCTCTGCTCCCGTCGGCCGATAACATGGTGGAGACGCCGGGTGTCACGGCGCCGAGGTCCGTTATGACGTCCCAGTTCTTCCGCCAGCAATTGATGAGCAGCAACCTCCGGGTTCTCAAGGGCCTCGCCGCGCCGGACTCGGAATCATCCCATCTGCCCCTGGCCCTCAAGGTCCTCATAGTGGGGGAGGCGCTGCCCTTCCCCCTGTTCCTCAAGGTGAGGCGGGAGGAGAGCCCCGAGATTCACTTCCTGCCCTACCTGGAGGCGGGGGAAGGGGTGGACGCAAGTTTCCTGGAACCTCTGGAGAGACTGGGCCTGGAGCGGGGCTACTTCCGGGCCGAAGATCTGGAGACGGTCATCGCCTATCTGAACAACCACCTGCTGTTGACCGGCAACGGGGAGGGGAAGGCGATGCTCAGCCTCTGCCGGGAGCACCTCGGTTTAACCCTGCGCCTGGCCTTGCGCCAGCCTCATCTGGGGAAGCACCTCAACGCGGCCAAGAAGGTGTTGGGGCAGACGCTGCAGGTGCTGGAGCGGGATGACCTGTCTTTCAGACTGCTGGGAGAGATTCTCTTCTCGGACTACTCTCTGTATACACACTCGGTGAACGTCTCCCTGTTGTCCATGGCCATGCCGGTCTTTCTGGGAAAAGGCAGGCGTGAGAGCCTCACTCTGGGGTTGGCCGGGCTCTTCCATGATGTGGGGCTGACTCGGGTGGATGCGAGCATTCTCTGCAAGGTGGAACCGTTGGGTCCGGAGGATTGGGCGGACATCCGGGAGCACCCCGCCCTGGGCCACCGCCTCCTGTCCTCCCATCCCCATTTCCCCGTGGCGGCGCTGCGCCTGGTGCTGGAGCACCATGAGAACGCCGACGGCTCCGGCTACCCCCAGGGCCTGACCTTGGCCAAACAGCATCCTTTGACCCGGGTGCTGCGCCTTCTGGACGCCTATGACGCCCTCACTTCCCACCGTCCCTACCGGCCGGCCCTCAGGCCCTTTGCCGCCCTCAAGGTGTTGCAGGAGCAGCTGGGCCCCCGGGGAGCAACCCCCTATGCCCCCCAGACCCTGAAGGACCTGATCCGCTTCCTGGCGATTATTTAGGACTCCCGCCCAGGTCCTTGCAATATTGGAGGAGAATGTCCGTCTCGGTGACCAGGCCCACCAGGCGCTCGCCCTCCACCACCGGCAGGCAGCCGATCTTGCGCCTCAACATGAGCTCCACGGCCTGGGCCAGCTCCCACTCGGGGGCCGCGGTGACGACCTCGGAGACCATGACGTCCTTGATGCGGATGGATTTCATCACCTGCCGGGTGGCTTCGGTGCCGTAGCCCAGGGCCTGGGCCAGGGAGGAGCGGAACAGGTCCCGCTCGCTGATGATGCCCACCAGGCGGGCGCCGTCCACCACCGGGAGGTGTCGGATTCGCCCCAGTCGCATGATGTCGTTGGCCAGACTCAGCTCGTCGTTGACGTCCAGCGTGGCCACCTCTTTGACCATGATGTCCTTCACCTTCATGGCATACTCCCGGAAAGGTCTTGTTGGTTCAGGCCGCCGCCCGCCAGCGCCGGGCGAGCTCACTCAGTTCCTGCAGGAGCGCCAGCGCCCGGGCGGCCTGCTCCGGGCTCAGATAGCCCAGGCCGCAGGCCGGGGTGAGCAAGGCCTGGGACAGTATCTGCGCGGCCGCCGGTCCCAGGACGGCCAGTTGGCGCACCTGTCCCTCAAAGCGGCGGAAGAGGCTGTCTGCGGTTTCCTGCTGCAGCTCCTCGCCGGTGGGGACCAGGCCCCAGGCCAGCCGGCCGCCCCGCTCCAGAAAGGCCAGGAGCGCCTTGTCATAGAGCAGGAGCGTGTCGAAATAGCCGTAAGAGTCGAAACTGAGAATGTCCAGGGGCAGCTCCAGCAGCATGGCCCAATCGGTGTTGCCGCAGCAGTGCAGGCCCAGCAGCGCCGGCCCGAACTGGCGGATGGTGTCCAGGGTGTCGGTAAGGAGCGTCGTCACCTCCTCCCGGGAAATGGGCAGGAAGGCGGACCCGTAACCCGTCAGGATGGGCTCGTCCAGGAAAATGACCGCCTCTTTGCCCAGATTGCGGAAGGTCTGGGCCTGCCAGGCCGCGGCCCGGGCCAGCCCCTGGGACACGGCCTGGGTCAGCTCCCGGTCATAGAGAATGGGCTTGTCGGCGGCATCCTTGACCATGCCGGCGAAGGTCACCGGACCCACCACCTGACCTTTGAGGGCTGAAATCGCCGGCGCGGTCGGGACGGCTTTAACCAGCGCGGCAAACCCCCGGGAGCCCTCCGGGGGGAGGGCGAAGGGGCCGAGATCGCCGCTGAAGGCCGTCTCGTAAAAATGCGCCAGGGCCATCTCCCGGTCGGCCCGGGGGTCGAGGCGCACCCGCCGCTCCTCCAGGTCCACCTCCAGGGCCGGCAGTCCCTGGGCCCCCTGGGGCAGCATCTCCTCGGCATATCCCAGGCGCACCATCTGAGGCCAGAAGGGGACCTCCGGCAAATGCCGCAGGATCCGGCCCACGGCCTGGTCCGGGTCGGTGAAGGGCACCGAACCGATGCCGGTGGCGGCCAGCGCGGGCAGGGCAGTCATGATTCCTCCTTGAAGGGATGGATGATTGTATTGCGATTGACGGGGACTGTCAATGAAACCCTAAAGCCCGGGGCCGTCCTCCGGTTCCCAGGGTCCCCCTGGGAACCCCCTCGGCCCGCCAAGCTCCCGCTTGGCCGGAGGCACATTGCAGAAAGTGGGGGCGGACGGAATATAAGGTCCCCAAGCAGAGCTTGGGGGAAATATTGCGTTCCCAAGCGGGAGCGTGGGAACGAGGGAAAACAGAATGGTGGCGCAGGCTTCCAGCCTGCGCCGGGACAGCCGGGTGCGTGACACCCGAGGGCGGGTGTCCTACATCAAATGTTCCCGCCGGTGATGCCTAAAGCTGGGTTACACCCGTAAATTATGTGAAGTTACCCATGGTTATGGTGCGCGGTGCGCACCCTACACACCCCATTACACATCCAACTCCTGGTGCACCAGGCGTCCCCCCACCAGGGCGGCCACGGCTTTCCCGGTGAGCTGCCAGCCCTCAAAGGGGCAATTCCGGCTCCGGGAGGCAAAAGCGTTCACGGCCACGGTCCACTCCCGCTCCAGGTCGATGAGGGTGAGGTCCGCGGGGGCGCCCACGGTGAGGGCGCCGCCGGGGACCCCCAGGATGCGGGCCGGGTGGGTGGACATCCTGGCAATGAGTTGCCCCAGGGTGAGAATGCCTTCGTGGACCAGCTTCAGGCTCAGCCCCAGGCTGGTCTCCAGGCCGATGAGCCCCATGGCCGCAGCCGCAAATTCCACGTCCTTTTCCAGGAGTCCGTGGGGGGCGTGGTCGCAGGCGATGGCGTCGATGGCGCCGTCCCGCAGCCCTTCCTGCACCGCGGCCACGTCCGCCGCGGTGCGAAGCGGCGGGTTCACCTTGGCGTTGGTGTCGTAGGCCGGGTTCAGCGCCGCGTCCGGGGTTTGACCGCACACCGCTTCGTCCGTCAGGGTGAAGTAGTGGGGTGCGGTCTCGCAGGTGACCGGCGCGCCCCGGGCCTTGGCCCGGCGGATGATTTCCACCGACCCCGCGGTGGACACGTGGGCGATGTGCAGACGCGCCCCCGTGAGCGCGGCCAGGGTGACGTCCCGGAACACCATCACCTCTTCGGCCGCGGCGGGGATGCCCCTGAGGCCCAACCGGGTGGACACCGGCCCCTCATGCATCACCCCGTCGGCCCGCAGGTGCAGGTCCTCGGCGTGGGAAATGACCAGCAGCTCGAAGGTCCTGGCATACTCCAGGGCCCGGCGCATGAGCAGGGCGTCCATCACCGGCCGGCCGTCGTCGGAGACGGCCGCGCAGCCTGCGGCCTTGAGTTCGGCGTATTCGCACAAGGCCTCGCCCCGGGAGCCGACGGAAATGGCGCCCACGGGGTGGACCCGGGCCAGCCCCGCGGCCCTGGCCTGGTCTAAAATGAAGCGGGTCACTGCGGCGGTGTCGTTCACCGGCTTGGTGTTGGGCATAGAGGCCACTCCGGTGAAGCCCCCCCGGACCGCGGCCCGGGTCCCCGTCTCCACGGTCTCCTTGTATTCCTCCCCCGGCTCCCGCAGGTGCACGTGCATGTCGATGAGGCCGGGGACGACGACCAGACCCGCGGCGTCCAGGACCTCCCGGCCCTCTGAGGGGATGGCGCCGGGGAGCTCCACTGCCGCAATCCGCCCATCTACGATCAACAGGTCCCGGGGCGCTTCCAGATTCTGCGCCGGGTCCACCACCAGGCCGCCGGTGATGAGGAGATGCATCATCTTTCTCCGATAAGCAGCAGCAGCACGGCCATGCGCACCGCCACGCCGTTGGTCACCTGCTCCAGGATGACGGAATAAGGCCCGTCGGCCACCTCCGGGGAAATCTCCACGCCCCGGTTCAGGGGGCCGGGGTGCATGACGATGACGTCTTCCCGGGCCAGGCCCAGGTGCCGGGGGGCCAGGCCGAAATGCGTGCTGTATTCCCGCAGGGTGGACAAGAAATTCTGCCCCATGCGCTCCAGTTGCAGACGGAGCATCATGATGGCGTCGGCGTCCCGGACGGCCTCCTCCAGGGAGTGGGTGACCTCTGCGCCCAGGGCCGTAAGCCCCGGCGGCAGCATGGTGGCGGGCCCGGCCACCACCACCCGGGAGCCCATGGTGGTGAGGCCCAGGATGTTGGAGCGGGCCACCCGGGAGTGGAGGATGTCGCCCACGATGGCCACCTTGAGACCGTCCAGCCGCCCCTTGGCCTCCCGGATGGTGAGCAGGTCCAGGAGGGCCTGGGTGGGGTGCTCGTGCAGGCCGTCCCCGGCGTTGACCACGCCGCATCTGAGCCGCCGGGCCAGATAATGGGGGGCGCCGCTGGCCTGGTGCCGGATGATGAGCACGTCCGGCTGCATGGCCTGCAGATTGGCCGCGGTGTCCGCCAGGGTCTCCCCCTTCACCGCGCTGGAGGCCGCCACCGTGAGGTTGACCGTATCCGCGGACAGTCGCTTGGCGGCGATCTCAAAGGACATGCGGGTGCGGGTGCTGGGCTCGTAAAAGAGCGTCACCACCGTCCGGCCCCGGAGGGTGGGCACTTTTTTGATGGGGCGTTGGGAGATTTCCTTGAGGGAGGCCGCGGTATCCAGGATGAGCCCGATCTCCTGGGCCGTGAGGTCGGCCATGCCCAACAGGTCCTTGCGCCTCAGTTCCATGCGGCGGTTCCCCGTGGCGATGATTTTCCCTGAACGCAGGCGAGGAAGGGGCCTAAAAGCTCACCTGTCCGCCACTCACGTAAGACCCTCGATCCGGCGACGGCAAAAAAAAAGCCTCCCGGCTGGCAACGGAGGCTGACGGCGGCGGCGGTTGTTATCCTGGCACTCATAGGCTCGCCCTCGCAAGAGCATTTTTCTTTTATCATAAATGACCGTTCCTGTTCAAGGTTCTCTGGCGCAAAAATTTACCGGGGCGGTTGACAAAAAGGGGAAGCATGCTTAATTGATGAATAATAACAAATATCTGAACCTTATGATGGAGGTGATGGACATGGATCTGACCGTATGGAGACCTTTCCGGGAGGTGACTCGCCTCCGCCGGGAAATGGACCGGTTGTGGGAAGATTATTTCGGGCCGGGCCGCCGGGGTCTGGAACCGATGGAAGAAGTATGGTCGCCGGCCGTAGACGTCTCCGAGACCGGGGACAAAGTGACCGTCAAGGCCGAAGTGCCCGGCATGGAAGCCAAGGACATCGAAATCAACCTGGTGGGCGACATCCTCACCATCAAGGGCGAAAAGAAGTCGGAGCGGGAGGAAAAGGGCGAAAATTACCACATGGTGGAACGCTCCTACGGCTCCTTCAGCCGCTCCCTGAAACTTCCCGCCGCGGTGGAGGCTGACAAGATCGAAGCCTCCTACAAGCAGGGTGTGCTCACCGTGGTCTGCCCCAAGAAGGAAGAGGTCAAGCCTAAGGCCATTGAGATAAAAGCGGAATAAGGGAAAATCGCAACCTTAACCGGCGCCGCCCGGTTCCCCCAGGCGCCCTGGGGCCCGGCAGCCGGGTTAATGATAACGGAGGGGTGGTTCGCGGACCGCCCCTCTGCGTTTTTTCTGAGCCGTGGCAAAGCCCACTCTTCTTCCCTGGTTCCCAAGCTCCCGCCTGGGAACCCCTTTGCCCGCCAAGCTCCCTCTTGGCCGGGTAATCACCACCTGGCGAGGCAGGCCCCCGGCCTGCGCCGGGACACCCGGGGGCGGGTGTCCTCTACCACTATCTTTGACAACCCCTACCCCTCCCGCGGGAGAGTTTCTTTGGCTTTGCGGCTATTCAATGGTAATATTTAAAGATTCAACCGGATCGGACACTTAAACCAGCCATGGGCCACGCGGAACACCTGGACGGATTTCTGAGCTACCTCCGGGCGGAGCGGCAACTGTCGCCCCATACCCTGCGGAACTACCGCCTGGACGTGGGCCAGTTCCTGGAATTCTGGGACCGCCAGGCCCACGGACAGCCCCTGTCCCAGGCCGCCTACCGGGACGTCCGCGCTTTTTTGGCCCACCTCTCCAAAGGCCGCCGCAAGACCACCCTGGCACGCAAGCTCTCCTCCCTGCGCACCTTCTTCAAATACCTGCAGCGCCAGGGCACGGTGGAGGCCAACCCCGCCCGGCTGGCCCCGTCGCCGAAGCTGGAAAAGACCCTGCCCCGCTTCCTCGGGGTGGACGAGGTCTTTCACCTTCTGAGTGCCGCCGCCGGCGAACCGGAATTCCAGACCCGCCGGGACCGGGCCATCCTGGAGATGTTCTACGCCGGGGGGCTGCGCCTCTCGGAGCTGGCCGGGCTCAACCTCCCCGACCTCCATCTCAAGGAAGGCGTCCTGCGCCTCTTCGGCAAAGGCGCCAAGGAGCGCCTGGCCTTCCTGGGGGAGCCGGCCAAAGCCGCCCTGGCGGCATATCTCCGCGCCCGGCGCATGCTCTGCGACAAAACGGGCAGCCGCAGCCAGGCCCTCTTCCTCAATAAAGCCGGGGGGCGCCTCAGCACCCGGGGGGTGGCCCGGGTGGTGGAAAAATGGGCCCGGCTGGCGGGCCTGCCCGGGGGCCTGAACCCCCACGCCCTCAGGCACAGCTTCGCCACCCACCTGCTGGAAGGCAAGGCGGACCTGCGCACCGTGCAGGAACTGTTGGGGCACAGCAGCATCTCCACCACCCAGCGCTACCTGCACCTGAACGCGGATTATCTCATGGAGGAATACGACAAGGCCCACCCCCGAGGCAAGGGGGGAGGTGGAGGAGGATAAGAGGATTGTGGGGGAAGGGCCGGGAGAGCGCAACTCCCGCGCTCTTCCACCTTACGCTCCTCCCCCGAATATCATATCCAAACCTCGTTCCCAAGTTGCACTTGGGAACGCAATATGACGCCAAGCTCAGCTTGGCCGGCAGAAGGCCCGTCCCCAAGCTCAGCTTGGGGACGAGATTAAAGAAGCGCAACTTATGGACGAAATCAGGTGGGGGTGTGGGGAAGGGGCTAAGGGGCTTGCCCCTTAGCCCCCTCCCCCAACATGTCAAATATTTCTCTCTCTCCCCCCGCCGGGGGGAGAGAGGGCCGGGGTGAGGGGGGCTTTGCTTTAGCATTATGGCTAATCATCATCACACCGACACCTGGCGGGGCACCACCGTCCTCATGGTGCGCCGGGGGGCGAGCGTCGCCGTGGCCGGGGACGGCCAGGTTTCCCTGGGCGACATGGTCATGAAGCACAGGGCCAGAAAGGTGCGCCGTCTGTACCACGGCAAGATCGTGGCCGGGTTCGCCGGGGCCGCGGCCGACGCCATGACGCTCTTTGAGCGCCTGGAAGGCAAACTGGAGCAGCACCGGGGCAACCTCACCCGGGCCGTGGTGGAGCTGGCCAAGGACTGGCGCACCGACCGCATCCTGCGCCGCCTGGAGGCCCTGCTCCTGGCCGTGGACGCTGAGGGCGCCTTCCTCATCACCGGCACCGGCGACGTCATCGAACCCGACGAAGGGGTGATGGCCATCGGCTCCGGCGCGCCCTACGCCCTGGCCGCGGCCCGGGCCCTGCTGGCCCACACCGACCTCCCCCCCGCCGCCATCTGCCGGGAGGCCATGACCATCGCCGGGTCGCTGTGTGTGTACACCAACGCGGAGATCATTATCGAGGAATTGTAATATCAGGTCATCCCAAAAGGGGGCCCAGGCTTTTCAGCCTGCGCAGGAAATGGTGGGCATTGCCTACCGATTCATTATGGCGGTTAAGCAGGTGTAGAACCAATGGTGCGCAGTGCGCACCCTACATAATAAAAACAAAATGAAAATTACCTGCGATCCCGAAACCGACTCCCTGACCATCACTTTGCGCCAGGAACGTATCAAAGAAAGCGATGAGATACGTCCGGGCGTCATTGCCGATTTCGGCTACGACGGCGGCATTGTCCGCTTTGAAATTCTCCAGGCCTCCAAGGTGGTGCAAAATACCCGGGAGATTCAATTCGCCGTTAATGCCTGAGAGAGATATGTGTGGGTGCGCCTCGCGCACCATTAAATGTAGGGCGAGCTCCGCCCGTCGTCATCCTTCTTCTCCCCCTCCCCCGGCGGGAGGGGGTCGGGGGGAGGGGGCTTTCCTCAGCCGCAAGAATTGATGAATCCCGTGGCGCAGGCTTTCCAGACTGTGCTGGAACACCCTGAGGCAGGCGTCATACAGTAACGTTTCGGAAAAGAGGCCACCATGGACGAGACTCCCACCCAGACACAACAGGCGACCGACCTGGACGGAGCCACCATCTTCCTCCACTTCGGTCTCATGGTCTTCGGGGTGGCGGCCTGGCTGGCGGGGTATGGGGCCGGCGACTACAAGCACGCCCGCCATTTCTGGTTTTCGGTGCATAAATGGCTGGGTCTGGGCGCGGCGGCGTTCGTGGCGGCCCGGCTGGGCTACGGCCTGTGGGGGCCGGAGGCGGTTCGCTTCACCGCCTGGGTCCCCTATACCCCGGAGCGGCTGAAAATGGTCTTGGAGGACCTGCGCTGCCTGGTAAGCTTCAAGCTGCCCGAGCGCGCCCCCCGCCAGGGGCTGGCCGGCCTCTGGGAAGCCTTCGGCATCGCGGTCTTCACCTGGATGGCCGCCACCGGCTTCCTCATGTTCCTCTACCTGACGCCAGGCGCCCGGGCCCGGGGCTTCGTCTGGCTGGTGAAGGAACTGCACGAACTGGGGGAATGGCTGGTGCCCCTCTTCCTGGCCGTGCACCTGGCCGCAGTGACGCTCCACGCCCTGTCCGGCGACCACCGCTGGCGCAAGATGTTCTTTCTGGGAGAGAAATGATAGATATTGGGGGAGGGGCGAGCCTTGCCTGCCGGTCCCCTGGTTTCCAGGCAGGAACTTGAGACCTTTGCGAAAATCATGTAGAACAGCCGCCCCCGGCTGTATATCGCAGGCGAGGGCGCCTGCTCTACAAAATCTTGGGTTCCCAACGACCCCCTTGCCGATAACGAGGGATTTTCGCAGAGGTCTCAACTTGGGAGCGGAAAGGGATTGCCGCAGGGGCGGGTTTCCAACCCGCCCCTACAGACAGGAAACCTGGCGTGAATACCACGCACCCTGATCATGTTCAATCCTGGTTCCCAAGCTCCTGCTTGGGAACCCAATTGCCAGCAAAGCTCTGCTTTGCACCTTGATCCTGTCAGTATATGGTATTTTGGTAATGGCCTATTGACTCTGCTCAGCAAATAATGTAACTATGTTGAATGCCAAAGCTTTTAAACAAGCCGGTTTACGAGGACATGAATCTCCTGGTCTTTCAGGAGGAATTTCGAACCGAGCATGACTGTC
>Ga0194125_10001824_pt1 | contig 35945 bp, 24 predicted proteins | sample TA2KigC250mmetaG_FD_148626 | JGI IMG/M metagenome (GOLD analysis project Ga0194125, IMG submission 148626) | Freshwater microbial communities from Lake Tanganyika, Tanzania - TA2015034 Kigoma Deep Cast 250m | ecosystem: Environmental > Aquatic > Freshwater > Lake | place: Tanzania: Lake...
AAACTGCTTTTCTGTAAGTTCCGGCAATGAGGCAAAAAGCCTCATCAAACCTCAGTTCCAAATAACTGGACAACTGAAGGTTAGTAAAGGAAGGTAGGTCAAAAATGTTGATTGCTCCGCCAAAGATTGACAAAAGAGATTTTCAAAAACTTTTAGAAGAGGCGAAACAAATAGCTCCCTTCTATGTCCCAGAATGGAATGCCGCTTCTGCTGATGACTCAGGGGTTGCGCTGCTGAAAATATTCTTTCATATCTTGCAAGAGGTGATGCACCGACTCAATGAAGTCCCGGAGAAGAACTTCATCGCCTTCTTAGATATGCTCGGTGTGAAACAGGTCCCCGCTCAACCATCAAATGTGCCTCTGGCTTTCCAGCTTGCGACTGGCGCTCCAGTGGATGTTCCGATACCTGAGTTGACTCAAGCTGAAGCTCCTCCCCCCCCATCCCCCCCCGTCAACGGGGGGGGGGAGGCTTTGATTTTTGAGACGGAGAAAAACATCCTTGCCACGGCAGCGGCATTAACAGATATTTACAGTCTTGTGCCCACAAAGGACGGAATCTTCGACCATTTCCCGAGTCTTAATGAAAGCAAAGAGTTCGAGTTATTTGTGAATCAGGACCAGCAAGAACATGCCCTGTATTTGGGCCATGAAAATCTTTTTAACATCAAAGGCAAAGCGAACATCCAACTCACCATCTCTCCGTTTCCTTATCAACTGCACATTTTCCCGCCTCCTCCTCCTTATCAATTGCTCAATCCGCAGCTTGTGTCCTGGCAATATTACGGCAAAAAGGTTGAGGTGATAGATGGGCAAGAGGTAGAAAGTCTGGGGTGGTATAATTTTGATTTTGGAGGTGAATTCCAACAAAGCGCAGGGCAGATAACATTAGTCAAAAACGATGACTGGGAAATCATCCCGTATAAAATCAACAACATCGAAACGCGATGGATCCGATGTATTCTTGGCGTCAGTGTCACAATAGCAGACTATGTTCCCGTTGGTGTATCCAGCTTTCAAGTGGACAGCATACTCGGCATCACCCCTGGCGACCAGCTCCAAATAGCGGATTGGGAGACAACCGATGATACTCCAAAAATGGAATTTGTCACGGTTGTCCCTCCTCCCAAGACAGAGACAACTGCTCCCGAGACCGAACCAACGGTGTATATTCAAGAAAAGCTCAAATACGCTCATAATAAAGGCGTCTTGGTCAAGCGAGTGCGCGATGCTTCCAAGGATTGGGAAACTATAAATAATCTCCAAATTGATACGATTGCACTTTCTACCTCTCCCCCAGGCACGGGAATAGGAGCGGATTTGCTTTTCAGTAACGACGTGCCTCTGGACTTATCCAATGATATTTATCCCTTCGGTACGCAGCCGAAATTATACGACACATTTTACATCGCCAGTCAGGAAGCTTTCTCAAAGAAGGGAGCTAAAATCACTTTAAACATGGAAATTAGCCGCAAGCAAACTATTATGTCTGTAATCCGAGTTCAGGGCATTGGTGAAACTTTTGCTGCAAGATTAGCAGAAGAGGGAATTAAGACCATTGAGCAGCTTCTACAAAAGACGCCAGAACAACTTGCAAGTATCTTAAACACCGATGAGACAAGGGCCGCGAATATCTTAGAAGCCGCGAAAAAAGAATTTTATGATAAGACCCCGGCGCTTGAAGCAACAACTGAAGATGTAACAGAAGAAAATCTTATTCTTTCCTGGGAATATTGGGATGGCAAAGGTTGGACAGTTATAGAAAAGATAGAGGGTTTGGTTGATGGTCAACCAAATGACCAACCAATTAAGTTGACTGGGAGTGGTGAGGTTACCTTTCCATGCCCTGAAGATATAACAACTATTTCAGTCATCGGTCAGGAGAATTATTGGCTTCGTGTTCGCATCGTGAGCGGGGATTATGGAAAGGAAAAGTTCGTTTTTGATGGAACAACCTGGAAGCCGGATACAAGTGAAATCGACCCGCCGGTGATTAATAATCTCCAAATCGATTACAGTCTTGAAGAGGCTTTCGATTTACAGTATTGCCTGACTCACAACAACATGGAATTTCAAGATGTGACGCAGAAAAGCAAAACAGGAACTGAATTATTCCAACCGTTCCAGCCTCTCACAGATGAACGTCAAACATTGTATCTCGGTTTTGACAAACAGCTTTTGAAGGGACCCATCAGCCTTTTCTTCTCGTTGGAAGACCAAAGATATCCAGATGAGAATAGGCCGAGAGTCCAATGGTACTATTACACTGAAGAGGACAAATGGGTTCGCCTTGATGTTGTGGATGGCACGGAAAATCTGACTCGAAGCGGAACAGTAGAATTATTGGGCCCGCCTGACTTTGCTCAAACATCATTGTTTGGAAAAGAAAAATATTGGCTCAAGGCTGTTGACATTGATGGCCGATTTCAACCTTCGCAGCAAAGCGTGACGGGAACCACACCGACATCAACGACGGCGTCCTCGGACTCCCCTTGTCGTGAACCATGTCCAGAAGAGTCGCGGGTATTCCCATTGGATTTTGTGCTGCCCGAGGACGTGTCTCCAGCCCCTAAGGTGAAAGGCATCTATCTCAACGCTACGTGGGCGCTTCAGGCGGCTACCATCCGAAATGAGATTCTCGGTTCAAGCGACGGCACGCAACTTCAAGCGTTTCAATTCACCAACACCCCGGTATTCTCTGAGGAAGTGCAGGTCAATGAAGTAGGGAGTATCTCTGAGGAGGAGAAGCAAGCTATTATCAAGACCACTCCCCTATCCCCCCCCGTGAACGGGGGGGGCAAGGGGGGGGTGGTTTCAGAGGTCAAAGATGCTTCTGGTAAGCCAACGGAAATCTGGGTTCGATGGCAGTGCGTTGATGACTTCTTTGATTCCACATCCAAAAGCCGATATTACATCATCAACAGAGTTTCAGGCGAGATACAGTTTGGAGATGGAGGGCATGGCATGATTCCGCCCATCGGAAAGGATAACATCCGCGCCACGTATCAATCGGGCGGTGGAAAGGCGGGGAACGTTGAGGCTTCAGAAATTCAAACGCTCAAAACTTCCATTCCCTTTGTGGATAAAGTGAACAACCCCGACCCCGCCGGCGGCGGTTCGGATACTGAACTGATAGAGAAGGTTCTGGAAAGAGGACCTCAACTGTTGCGGAATAGAGGCCGGGCGGTAACTTTTGAAGATTATGAGTGGCTGGCAAAGGAAGCTTCTCCCGATATTGCGCGCGTGAAATGCCTGCCGAATTTCAATAATCAAGGGGCGTTTGAACCCGGATGGGTAACAGTAGTGCTTGTCCCCGAAAGCAGCGAAGAGCAGCCGGTTCCATCGCCGTTACTGCTCAGAAAAGTCGAAGAATACCTCCAGGACCGATGTAGCAATGTCGTTGTCTCGGCAAAGAGCCTTCAGGTGATGGGACCAGCCTACATCAAAGTGTCGGTCACTGTTGATATCTATCCGACTTCAATAAATCTCGCCTCTGTTGCCGAGAAAAACGCGGTTGATGCGTTGAAAGCATTTCTCCATCCTCTCACCGGCGGAGCCGACGGAACAGGATGGGAGTTCGGAAGAATGGTCTGTTTCTCCGACCTTTATGCTCTTCTTGAGGAAATCGAAGAGATTGACCATGTTGAAAATGTTTCCATGACCCTGGAAGGCGACGGACAAAAGATGACTTTTACTTCGGAGAATCCTGTGGAGATTTCGATTCCTTCTTATGCTTTGATTTATAGCGGGGAGCATGAACTCACCCCGAAATTGCTGACATCGTAGAGACCTTCGGGGTTTTGGAAAACCCCGAAAGTCTCACGACGATAAAACCGAAATGGTATAAATAAACTTGGAGTAACAAATGGCACAACCAATTTCTAATTTACCAATCCCCGATTTAGACGACAAGACATTTGAGGAACTGGTCGAAGAAGCCAGAGCCAGGATTCCTCAGTATGCGCCCAAGTGGACTGACCACAATCTTTCAGACCCGGGAATCACTTTCCTGGAACTGTTCGCCTGGCTTGCGGAGATGCAGATTTACAGTCTCAATCAACTTCCTGATAGGAATTATCTGAAGTTTTTGAAGCTATTGAATGAAAAGCCGCAACCCGCAACGCCAGCTAAGGTTGATGTCACATTCACTGCTTCGAAAAACGGGTCGGTCACTATCCCTAAAGATACTCAAGTGATAGCGCGTGAGAGCGCGACAGGCGAGGAGATTGTTTTTGAGACGGATGCGGCTGTTGAGGTACTTCCCGTAAACCTTGCGAAAATTGTCAGTTTCGTTGACCTGAAGTATACAGACCATACAGACGCTAATAATCGAGTTGGTGTGTTTTATCATGCCTTCGGGGAAAAAGCACAGGCAGGTAGTATCTTCTACCTGGGTTTTAATCTCGACCTGGAGAAAGTTTCTGGGAAGGAGATGACAATCACGGTTTATTTATATGAAACTGACCTGCCACTCAGGGGACAGCATGGTCAGGAATCGCCGCAAATCTTTCCTTCTGCCGAACTTGTTTGGGAATATTGGCATGAAGAGGAAGAAACTAAGAAGTGGGTAACGTTGGAACTCAAAAAAGATGATACGATAGTATTGACCAAAAATGGTAGAATTTCCTTCGTCATACCCTCAGATATCACGCGTCAAATATTACCTCCTTTTTTGGAAGAGGAATATAACCTCTTCTGGGTACGTTGTAAGATTGTGAAAGAAGGCTATGAGATACCGCCCCGCATTGATACGATAAAGCTCAACACTATTTCAGCGACACAAGGGCAAACGGTGAAAGATGAAATATTAACCCGAAAAGATGAGGAGACATTCAAGCCCATTTTCGATAAAACGATAAGTTCAGGCCTTTCCTATCAAGTTTTTCAATCTAAAAATTACCCTATCATAGCTGGAATTCAAGCCCTAACAGTCCAGGGACCTAATGGCGATTCTAATATATGGGAGGAGAGAGACGATTTTGATGCCTCAGGGCCAGGGGATAACCATTATATTCTGCATCTAACGGAGGGCGAGATTGAATTCGGGGATGGCGTCAATGGTTGCATCCCTCCCAAAGGTTCAGAGATAAAGCTCACTTATCGATTCGGTGGAGGGGAAATCGGGAACATTAACGCCAAAACCATCTATCGGGCTTGTGATGAAGCAGGAAATCCTATCCAAATAGAGGTAGAAAATGAACTCCAGGCCTCTGGCGGCAAAGAGGAAGAATCTCTTGAAGTAGCGCAGGCGCAGGTAAGAAAAGACCTAAAAATTCCATACCGCGCTGTAACTGCTGAAGACTATAAAAGCATAGCGAAGGATACACCAGGTTTAAGAGTTGCGCGGGCGTATGCAGCTCCATATCCGGAGGAAAATCTTGTGAAGGTTGCCGTTGTTCCTTACAGCCTCTTAGAACGCCCTACGCCAAGCCAGGGGTTCCTCAATACCGTGTGCCGTCATCTGGATAAGCATCGGCTGCTGACGACCAACCTGAATGTTATACCACCGGAATATGTTCAGGTTTCCGTAGATGCGGAAGTGCGGATTAAACCACAAAACGAACCGGAGGCAATGCAGGAGAAGATTGAAACGGCTTTAAAAAATTTCCTGCATCCTCTAACAGGCGGCCCTGATGGAGATGGCTGGCCATTTGGACGAAGTGTCTATCAATCGGAGATTTACGCGGTCATCGAAGGTGTTACTGGTGTTGATTGCGTGACGCGGTTGGCTTTAAGAGCCGCCGGAAATTACAAATACAAGGACGGGAACATTGATATTTTACCATTAAGCCTTGTGTATTCGGGAACACACAACATTGAAATCCGCGTGCCTGAAACCGTCTGTAAAACGATAAGACGATGAGATGAGGGAATCAAGGAAATGGGGAAATGGAAGTAAGGGAAGTATTGGTTCATAAGTTCAGGGGTGGATTCTCTGAAATCCTGAACTGATGAACTGCTTCTATATATGAGGGTAAGATGTCAAAGCATCATCAAACAGCACAAGTGAGCCCGGAACATAATTCACATGCCAAGGTCCAAAGACAGATGGAGGCTGAAGCCTCATCGAACGCACAGACGCACGAGGCCAATCCGTTGGAAAGGATAACCAGTGGAATAGGGGATGCGGCGTGCGTGGCAAAGCATGTTTCCGCCATACAACGGATGGGGCTGTTCCATCCGATGAATCAAAGCCGGAAAATCCAACAGTTGCTGGGGCTCCAGCAACGCTATGGGAATCGGTTCGTCCAACGGGTGATTGTCCAGCATCCGATTCAAACGAAGTCTCTGTCCAAATGCAAGGTAGAGCAAGGGGGCCAGAAATGTGGACTCTTGCAAACTATGCTCGGTCAGGGAAATAACACTGGCCATTCAGTTGCACCTTCTATTGTACACGATGTACTGCGCTCACGCGGTCAGCCGATGGACTCTGCTATCAGAGCATTCTTTGAACCACGTTTTTCGCATGATTTCAGCAAAGTTCGGGTACACACCGCAGCCAAAGCGTCAGAAGCAGCACAAGCTGTCAACGCCCAGGTTTTCACAATCGGACGACACATCGTGTTTAACAGTGGCCAGTTCGAGCCACAAACTGCGGGGGGCAAGAGACTCATTGCACCCGAATTTGTACATGTCTTGCAACAGGGACGCAAGGACACCATGTCTAGCAGCGAATCCATTCTTCCATCCCACGTTCGGGTGAGCCGAACTGCCGGCCTTCAGATCCAGCGGAGCCTAAAGACCTATATCGAGGCCATGAACAAGAAACCGGAGCCCAATTGGGCCCTCGCGGCCAAACACTTGAACGGGGAGAAAGTTAAGACGATTAAGATCATTCTTGGTCGGTTACCCGAGAGATATCGGGCGAAGCTCCACGAGGCGGCCCGCACATGGCCAGGCATATGTTCGAACATAGCCAGGTTGACCGAAAAGGAATACCTGAAGCTTATCGATTCTTCGGCGAAAACCTCTAAAGACGTTTGTGGGAAATCTGAGGCCAAGTCTGAGAGTCAGAAAAAAGAAAAGGAGGAAGATTCCGGCAAGGAAAAAGAAAAGTATGCGGTGGTTGCCGACGATCCGAAATACATTGAGAATGCATTCCAGTCTTTAGGCATGCCGATCTGGGGTGGACCATTTTACTTTTCCCCGAAAGAAACCTTCTCACCATTCGATAAGGAGAACATTGTACTCCAGCGATCGATGGTAAGCTACCTGACTGATCCCTTAAAGGGAAAGATGGTCACCTGTTTAAGGACAGTACATTCGTCAGAGAAGAAGGCTTTGGCCGAGGCCCGACAATGGAGTCAGGAAACTGGCCACAGCGTGATTAGTTATTACATTGGCCCAGGTGGCTACATCTATCCCACTGTTATTTCGGAAACAACAGCACTCAAGGTTACGTTAACAGCACGACGCTCGGTTGAGGCTGAGGGTGATGATTCAAAAGCAGCCTCAAGCCTTGGGAAGGATTTGCTATGGTGGTATATCGGTCTTCGTTTTCCTCTTAAGGCGAAGTCCAGCACGGTCAAGCCTGTTAAGGACGTACTCGGTGCTAAGGAGTATCTGAAACATCTGAACGCCGTCAAGGAAGTCCGAAAAGCACATCCGGAGTTACTGTCGTTAACCGTTGATGAAATGATTGCTATCAGGGCATATTCCGCCGAAGCTTGGGTTACCGTTCAAAGCGCCTTGCGGGGGGTTAACGAAGCGACACCCAAGGTTCAGTCCTTGATACTGCAATTGATGTCAGGCCTGGGAAAATTACCTTCCTACGAAGGGAAGCTTGCTCGAAGTGAATCAATGGCTATTGCGGAAGCTGAAAGAATCTATCAACAGGGAAACACCTTCGTCACACAAGCTTTCTTAAGTACGACAAAAGGAGCAGGGGTGGCTCAACGCGAAGGTAATATCGCATTTATCATACAATCGGTAGGAAAAAGCGGAAAAGACATCTCCAGGATTGCCCAGTATCCCGAACAAGAAGTTCTTTTCATGCCCGGTACAAAGTTTTTGGTTGAAAAAGTCACACGGGTAGGAGATGCACTTATAGTTGTATTGAAGGAATTGTAACCGTGACAAAACAGCCTAACAAGGCAAATCCAGCCGACCTCCTTCATCGGCGGCTGATTTGCAGCGATAGACTGATTCAAGCGAAGTTAAATTTTCCTCATCAGCGAATGTTACAAAGAAAGGAAGAACTGGAAGAAGAAGTACCTCTCCAGACCAAAGCGGTTCTGGGCCAAACCCCCTATGTCACCCCGAATCTGGAAACCTGCATCAACGTCCTGTGGGGAGGTGGTCAGCCTTTGTCTGAATCAGAGCTTGCCTTTTTTGAACCGCGCTTTGGTTACGATTTCAGCCAGGTACGGGTGTATAGGAACACGCAGGCAGCCGAGGCGGCGCAGGCACTGAATGCGCGGGCCTTTACTGTGGGACGGGATATCGCCTTCGGAGTGGGTCAGTATGCGCCGGAGACAGATGACGGCAATTACTGGCGCACGAACTGACCCATGTTGTTCAGCAGACAGCAAGGGCAACTCTCACACCCCTGCGTAATCCAGCCGTGACGGTTCAGCGCCAAACGAAGAAGCCGGTCGGTTAGTTTACATTCCAGGATGAGCTCGGAGCAATCATCAAAAGATACAGATTCGATGTGCCCATTAACTCGCCACCGCTCGTCCGTGGCATATATCCCGTCCAGTTTTTGGAGGAGGACGGTACCCTCTTCTTTGTTCTTGGAGGTGAGCAGAGGTCGGTGGCCCCAATGCCAGGAGTACCACCATCTCCTGGGGAGTTAAGGGATGTTATGGCCAATGCCAAGGTGGTCACGCTCTGGAGCTAAGTCGGTGGATAGATAAATCCGCACCCCTTATACGTATTTAAAAAATAGGACCAGAGAGGAAGTCAATGAGACCAAAAGAATTCCAATTTCTAACAATCAATACCAAATCCCTTTGGGAAGCAGGTTCCCAAGAAAACCTTGATATTACGGAAGAAGGACTCTCGCTTCATGGAGAATTCGTCCATGTATTCGGATTGGATATTTCCTTATTGAAAAATATCCCCGTGGATTTTGCAGTGGATTCCTGCGGCGTGCTTTATATTTTAGACGCCGAAAAATGCAATGTCCTGATTTATGATACAAATACAGGCTGCGCCGAATGGTTGGAGTGCTTTGGAGGATGCGGTACGGAACCGGGGAAATTCTGCACTCCGCAAGCTATCGCCCTCAGTTCCTCTAATCTTTACATTGCTGATACCTGTACTAATCGGATTCAAGCCTTCGCCAGGATTAACTTTCAGATTCGATGGCTTGCTGGACCTTTAGAAGACTCGGAGGGCAACCCTCTAAAAGACTCAGAGGGTAACCCTCTGGCAAATGAAATTGAACCGATTGACCTTGCCCTGGATGCCCAGGAAAATCTCTATGTCTTGGACAATGCAAATCAACTCATTCTGCAATTCGACGAGGGTGGTCGGTTGTTAGGCGTCTTCGCAGAAGGGTTGAAGAATCCAACCAATCTGACAATTGAAAACGGTTTCCTTTATGTGCTCGAAGCAGATAACAAGGAGGTTTTAAAATTCGATATTCACACCAGGATGCTGGAAACTATCAGCCTGAAGATTGACCCAGAGAAAAAACTGGACATTGAAGCAATAGAATTCTCAGGGCTTGCTGTGGACGAATTCGGAAATCTTTATATAGGGAGGTTAGATGTCAAAGAGGAAATTGAAGCGGAGGAGAACAGATTTCTGTATAAGTTCAATCCTACAGGAGAACTAATTAGGGTGATTACAGAATTTTCAGGAGTATGTAAGCAGATTTACACAGATAAAAAGGACAATCTCTACGTTCTTGAGGGTGAAACGGGTGAGATAACTTTCTTAGAATATGTCCAGCGGTTCTCCACCGCGGGAAACTATATCTCAAACGCTCTCGACAGCGGGATGCGCGAACTCCAATGGCACAAAATTGTCTTAGACGCCGAAATCCCTGAAAAAACTCAAATCACAGTCTCTTATTATATTTCGGATACAAAAGAGTTCCCGTCCGACCCCGCCTGGTCTCAACCGATGATGAATCCCAAGGATGCTTTGATTCTGAGTTCCCAAGGGCAATATCTTTGGCTGAAAATCGATTTGTTGGGGGACGAGCAGCGCACTCCTAAAATCAAAAGTGTCCGCGCCTATTTTCCCCGTATCTCGTATTTGCGCTATTTGCCAGGGATTTATCAAGAAGATGCCGCAAGCAGAGATTTTCTTGAGCGTTTCCTATCACTCTTCGAGATGTTCTTTTTCAATTTAGAGGAAGAGATTTTTAGCGTTACCAAATATTTCGATGTGAATGCAACTCCCTTTGAGGAAGGCACTCCTGAAAAGGATTTTCTCACCTGGCTTTCCTCCTGGCTTGCAGTCGCTTTTGATGAGAATTGGACGGAAGCCCAGAAGCGCAAGCTTTTAGCGGCGGTTCCTGAGTTATATAAGAAAAGAGGAACGCGGGAAGGGCTCGAAGCGTTCATCAAAATTTACACCGAAAAAGAGCCCATTATTTTCGAGCAGTTTCAACTTAACTGTATAAAAGACGACGACGAATTGAACAAAATCTGGACAACGCTGTTTGGCGATTGCCTATACTGCTTCTGCGTGCTTTTGAACCCCTTTCAGATAAAATATGAGAACGATGATGTCAAGCAGAATGTATCTCAGATTTCTGGGAATCTTGTTCAAGCGATGAATGAACTCAATACTGTACGCCGAATCATTGAAGCGGAAAAACCGGCTCATACCAGTTCCGGGGTGAAAATTTTGCAACCCTGGATTTATTTGGATATGCATTCATATTTGGGAATTAACTCAATTTTATCTCAACCTGTTTTTCGTCTCGGTCAAACTTCTGTCATAAGCCGGGATACCGTCCTCGCAGATACAGAAGCGGGCGGACAGGTTGAGAGACACTCAAGGGTGGGAGTGGATACCACCCTAACTTAAGTAGGGCATGTTCGCTTCGCTCAGTAGTTTACTTCGCAAACTACCTGCCAGCTTGTCCTTAAAAAAGAAGGAGGAAACAATCATGGGAAACACAACAAATGATATTTGCACTCTCCACCCTTTTGAGCGCAATAGATATTTCTATGGAAAGTTGCTGACAGTGCGGGATTTTGAAATTGAACAAAGTTATTTCAGGGGAAAAGATGCACTTATCAACAGAATTATTCACGGTGGAGGAATCGTCTGTGGGCTAGAGGTCGATAAGGATACACTCAAAGAAGAAAATGGGAAATTGACGATAGACCTCTCGGCTGGCGTCGCGATTGACTGCTGTGGGCGTGAGATAGTGGTAAGCGCAAGCGGCTCGATCGATGTCGTAGGACTACCTCAAAACGGCTTAAATTACCTATACCTGAAATACAAAGAGTGCAATAAAGAGTCAGTTCCGGTCTTAACTGACCCTTCAGTCTGTGAAGAAAAGTGCGAATATAACCGCATCAAAGAGATTTTTGAGGTTGTCGTGAGCATAGATTCACCAGATGCGGGCAAAGTCAAAGTTGCCGGGAAAGTTACAGAATCGGATGGAACCACCGCGATACAAAGCGCCATTGTAGAGGCGATGCAGGATGGCGCTGTAAAAAATTGTGCAATGACTGGTTCCGATGGCAATTATGAGCTCCTTATCACTTCTGGAACATATACCATCCAGGCCAGCGCCAGCGGATTCGTGACAAGTGCGCAAGAGATTACTGTCACTGGTAATGTTACACAAAACTTTACTCTCGCGAAGGTAGCGGCGCCTCCTGACCCCAAATCATTGAAAGCAAACCTCGCTCAAGATTACTACGAGAAATATCTACAAACCTGCTTACAATGCGGTACTCAAGAAGATGCCAAAGTTCTGCTGGCTATTATAAATAAAACTGACACCACTATAACGATTGACGATACCTTCACGCGCAAGTACCGGCTAATCGTGCCGAATAACCCGATGCTCTACAAACTGTTGAGCGCCCATATCGCTGATTTTAATAACCCTCACCAAACTACAGCGGAACAGGTGGGCGCGTTGGTCAGTGTCGATGATGTGCAGAATCCTGGTGGGAATATTGACCTTATCCAGGATGATGCTATCACGATAACCTCAGACGATGCGGCTAACACCATCACCATTGGTGAAACCCACTCCGCCAGAACCGATAACCCGCACCAAACCACCGCCGCGCAAGTAGGCGCGCCGGTCAGCGTTGATGGGGTGCAGCATCCTGGTGGAGATATTGACCTTATTCAGGCGAATGCCATCACGATTAACCCAGACGATACCAACAATCGCATTACTATCGGCGAAACTCACTCCACCAGAACCGATAACCCGCACAATACTACCGCCGCTCAAGTGGGAGCAATAAGAAGCGTTGATGGGGTGCGGAACGATGGTGGAGATATTGACCTTATTCAGGCGAATGCCATCACGATTACCTCAGATGATGCCAACAATCGCATCACTATCGGCGAAACCCACTCCGCCAGAACCGATAATCCTCATAACGTCACTGCGGCTCAAATGGGCGGACTTGTTAGCGTGGATGGTGTGCAGAATCCTGGTGGCAATATTGACCTTGTGGCGGGTGATAATATTACCATCACGCCGACGCCGGCCACGAATTCTATTAAAATCTCCGCTACAGGCGGAATTGAACCAGACTTAACAACCCTGAAGATTTGGTGGCGCCATCGAGGGGATATTGACTTAAACAGCTTCATGGAGAAAGGACTTCAATTAGAGTTTAGTAATCCTCTCTCTCTGGATATAGATATGCAGGATATTCTGAACGAAGTTTTCTTAGTCGCAGCCAAATCTCCATTCTATCCACTCCATGGAGACATCGGAAACATTGGTATCTACCACCATGAATATCTACCAGGGAAAATTACTTTAGATGGTACCCTATGTATCTTCGTGCCAGCCCCAGATATCCGTGGATACCTTGAAAGTATACTCGGACAACAAAACCAGCTTACCATCCTTGTTCAACTGAATTGCGATTTCGTCATAGATGGAAAGGGGCGAGCGGTAGATGGGCATCACATCGGTGGAACCGGAAAATCCGGCATAAGGCTTAATGGTAAGCCTTATGGTCTACAGGGAGGACTCTTTGAAAGTTGGTTTAATCTCATTCCCGCTCCAATTGTAGGCCCAATAGTGACAGGGGTTGAACCAGACCGAGCCTTTCAAGGGGATAAGCTTCCTGTTACCATCGTCGGGGGTAATTTCCAGCAGAGAGCAACCGTTGCATTCAGCGGAAAAGGTATCAATGTTGATTATGTGGAATTTATCAGTAATCTTCAATTGCAAGTGGGAATTACCATTGCCTCCGATGCTCCGCCAGGTGCAAGTGATGTAATCGTCATCAATCCAGATGGAAATCAGGGAATAGGAAAAGGGCTATTCCAGGTTGTTGAGCGTCCCATAGTGATAGTGGAGGGAGTTAAACCCGATAGAGCGTTTCAAGGTGATGAGCTTTCTGTCACCATCTTTGGGAGCAATTTCCAGAAGGGAGCGACTGTTGCTTTCAGCAATGAAGGAATCAAAGTTGGTGTTGTGGAATTTATCAGTAATTCAGAATTGCAAGCGCAGATTGCCATTGCCAGCACTGCTCCGATAGGTGCAAGGGATGTCACCGTCACCAATCCCGATGGAAACCAGGGAACAGGAAAAGGGTTATTCCGCGTCGACGCGCCAGTTGTGCCTCCAAGCGTAGAGAAAGTTGACCCAGACCACGCCATTCAAGGTGAGCAGCTTTCTGTTGCCATCTCTGGGGGCAATTTCCAGAAGGGAACAAGAGTTTCGTTCAGTGGTTCGGGCATTGACGTTGGTAATGTAGGATTTATCACTGCTTCAGAATTGCAAGCGCGAATTTCCATTGCCAGCACTGCTCCGATAGGTGCAAGGGATGTCACCGTCACCAATCTTGATGGAAACCAGGGGACAGGAAAAGGACTGTTCCGAGTTGACGCGCCAGTTGTCACTCCAATTGTAGAGAAAGTTGGCCCAGACAGAGCGTTCCAAGGGGAACAGTTTTCTGTCACTATCTCTGGAAGCAATTTCAAGTCAGGAGCAAAAGTTACTTTCAGTGGCGACGGCATCGATGTCACTGGCGTCGAAATCATCAGTGCTTCCCAATTACAGGCGAGGATTGCCATTGCTTCCAAGGCTCAACCAGGCGCAAGAGATATTCTCGTCACGAATCCCGCTGGGAACCAAGGAGTAGGAAAAGGGCTATTCCAGGTGATAGCTGTGTCAGTTGAACCGCCCCAGGTGACGAAAATAGAGCCAGACCATGCGTTTCAAGGTGAGCAACTTTCTGTCACCATCGCTGGAAGCGATTTCAAGGAGAGAGCAACCATTGCCTTCAGCGGTGGTGGCATTGAAGTTACTGACGTCAAAGTCATCAGTGCTTCCCAATTGCAGGTGGGGATTGTCATTTCCCGCGAAGCTAAACCCGGTGCAAGAGATGTCTTCGTCACAAATCCTGATGGGCAGCAAGGGATAGGCAAAGGGCTCTTCCAGATAGATGCACCCTTTGTGCTTCCTAGACGTGTCCGTAGAGAAGGGTGAATGAGATTATTTTTGAGACTGCTGGGGTGGCTTCGAGGTTTGTGGCCATTTATAAAATTAAGCGAAAATACTTCTTGGCCTTCTATTTTGACTTTGGTAAATAGCGGCATAGGCAGATATATGTTATTTCCGCGCGACTCCATTTTGTGCGCACAAGGGATTTCGGGTAGATACCACGGATTTTATCGACGCACGCGGAAAACCATCTTTTAGACTTCCGAAGTCTTGAAAACTTCGGAAGTCTAAAGATCAAAATCAAAGACGACCATCCCACCGGCTGAACCATTCAAGCTCATCAAAGGCGAGCTTACGTTGTTCTTCTGGCAGAATATCCCTCGTTAACTCTAAAACTTCCTGGGCGAGACGGATGCATTCTTGAACAGCCTTTTTAGCATCCGGGTTTAACGTAATACTCTCAAGATGCTGAATGCAATCTGTTGGTAAAACATTACAGCGTGAGAGATGGGCGAGAATATTCTTGGTACCAGGATAATACTTGCCGTTAAAATACAAGCAAACATTGGCAACGTGCTTAATCAGAAACCAAAGGTGATGGCGCGCTGACAGGACATCGCCGCGCAAAGCGCTTTTCTTTGCGCATTCGATTTCATATCTCAGTACAATATCTCTAACCTTCCTCCTTGTTCTGTGCGCCTTAACTACGGCGGCGTTGTATGACAAGTTATATCTCCTCGCGAGTTCCTCATATCTTCTCCCTTCAAGATACTTTCCCCTCAGAATTCCCCTCTCCTCTTCAGGCAATGTCTCTATCGCTTGCATCATTTTATCTATCAAATCTTCCTTCGCTGACCTTTCATCAGAAGAAAACACCGCCAACTCATCAGGAGTGACTTCTTCAAGCGGGATGTGCCTGAACCTTTCTATCTGTTTGAGACGGTTTGTCGCCAGATTTCGGGCTATCTTTCTGAGCCATCCAAACTTTTTCTTTTCCTAAAAGAAAAAGTTTGATTAAAAAGAAAAGAAGAGGAAGGCTTTCTTAACTCCCTTAGTCGGCTATAAGCCTTCAAAAATGTCTCCTGCGCTATATCCTCCGCCTCTTGCTGTTCCTTGAGGATAGAGAGGGCCAGAAAACGAACCGAGTCATAATACATTTTGGTCAGTTCTTCAAAAGCATAGGCATCTCCTGACAAGGCCCTATTCACCAGATATTCGTCTCCATTTTTTGGCTCCATATCGTTCATTTTTGCCTCCATGATATATAGACAATCAAAGTGATAAAATATTACCAAAAATTTTGAAAAAACGAAGACATTTCCAAATCGCTTGGGTAACCAAACTTTTCTTTAAGAAAGAAAAGTTTGATCAAAAGAAATAAGAGGAAGAATGTAAAATTAGGTGGAAAAATTTTTGCTTCTACGTTATAATGTTGTAATAGTACAACGTCCCCGAATTTCTCTAAAAGAGGTGTTGCCGATGAACATAACTCTATCAGAAGTCGAAGAATTTGATGCCAGGTTAGTGGCATCAATCAAGGAAAAACAGCAGCAAATTGATGAAGAAGTCAAACAAATTGACGTGAAAATCACGGACGTTTTGGCATACCGCGTTTTGATGCCCTGGCTCGGCACCAAGCGGGACGACGCATCCGCTCAAGCGTTTACGTTTTATGAATTCCATACAGACAAAGGTTTAGTCGGATTGCGAGAAAGTGGTGGTGTTCTGGCAGAAGAGGGGTTAAAGAATCTGAAGGACAAAGTCGTGGGCAAAAGTCCATTCGATGAATTGATTAGGCAGGATTTGGATACCGCGTATTGGGATATTGTGGGCAAAGCGCTGAAAAAGCCACTGCACGAATATCTTAGCGCAGTTTTCGGGCAATCTCCCCCCTACAGGAAGATGATTCCTGTTGCCGCATATACGTGGCATCGATTTCCAGACCTGAACGGCGAAGGGGAAGTGAATTTTGAAAATTATCATGAGCACTGCCAGCAACTGATAAAAGAACATGGCTTCAAAGTCATTAAATTATCCGTCGTAGACTACGAGCCGATGCGCTATATAGAACTTATCCACCGCATTCGAGAAGTTTTAGGAGATAATGTGGATATTCGCATTGACACTCACGGCTCCTGGAACGCTCAGACGGCTTTGGATGTATTAAAAGGTGTTGAGGCTTGCCACCTTGAATACATCAAGACACCTGTGGGCGGCCCTTTGGACTATCAATTCAGGTCTATGCACCGTCTACGCATGATGACTACGATTCCCTTCTCGTCCCATAGTTGGCTGCCGCCGTTTTTGCCGCGCCCCGGTGGCTCAACTACACTTGACCAGAAGCTTGACCTTAAGCTCATGGGAAAATACGACCCGGCGGACATCTCAGCGCCAGATGCTTATGTTGGGCCATTAGCCATGAAGCGGATTTACGATGTGGCGAAATTCGTCGGCATGGGCTGCACACAGCACTCAGGATATGAAATGGGAGTCAATATGATGTTTAGGTTGCATATATCTGCTTTCAGCATGCCATACCAGCAAAATCCCCGCTTGGCGACCTGGAGTGGGCCAATTCCTGGGTTGCTGCATGCTCTTGACGCGCATTACAATCAGTGGAAAGATGATGTGCTTAAAGGCGGGAAGATGAAGTATATCGAAGGGTTCCTGTGCATCCCAGACAAACCCGGACTGGGGATTGAGCTTGACACTGAAAAGTTGAAGGAGTACGAATATGCGGAAGAGATGGCTCGCCGACATGCAAGTTATGATAAAGAAATCAAGGAACGCTACGTCGAAGCCACTGGTTGGATACATGAACGCAACGGTTGGCCCAGGTACACCGGGCGCGTCCATTCCGTTTAGGTTTACCAATAGAATCAGATTCACCAAGTAGGAGGAAATAAAAATGTCAATCAAAATTGGCTTTGTTGGCACAGGTGGAATTGCGAATAGCCACCTCGGAGGTTTAGCAAAAATCGAAGGCGTCCAGATAACAGCTTTAAGTGATATTGTAGAAGGCAGAGCACAACAGGCAGCAGAGAGATGGAAGCAGCGAAAGAAAGAGGAAGGATTAGCCTTTGAAGTTATCGGCACGCCGTATACAAATTACAGGGAGATGTATTCAAAAGAGGCTTTAGATGCTGTCTATGTCTGCCTGCCACCTAATTTACATGGTGACGTGGAGATTGACGCCGCAAAAGCGGGCTTGCATCTCTTTGTAGAAAAACCTGTGAATCTCTACCTGGAGAAGGGAATTGAAGCGGCTGAAGCCATCGATAAAGCTGGCGTAATAACGTCTGTTGGCTATCAATCGAGATATAGCAACAACGCGGACGCAGCCAAGAAATTCTTAGCTAACAAAACAATCGGCATGGTAGTTGCTGAAGACTTCAGTGGAGTGGCAGGTGGCGATGCCCATTGGTGGCGAGTGATGGAACGCTCTGGTGGCAAGCTACACGAGCAAACCACGCATCAATTGGACATGATTCGCTTTTTGGCTGGGGACATCGTTGAGGTGTTTAAATACCAGGCGCTACGCATCAATACCGCTATGGCTAACCATACTATTCCAGACCTGGAAATCGCCAGTTTTGTTTTTGAGAGCGGTGCTCTCGGAATACTAACGGTTTCCTGCGCTATGACCCAAGGAGGCGGACACGGCAAAACTGAATTTCTGCTGGAAGGACATATAATCATGCATTATCCAGGTTTGGAAATAGTTCCAGCGGGCGCAGCTACAATAGAAATAGAAAATAAGCCCATCCCAGCAATTGACCGGGCCTTCGTAGATGCAGTGAGAAGTGGGGATAGTTCGCCAATCCGTTCCACTTACAAAGATGGGTTGAAAACAACGGCGGTTACGCTTGCGGCAAACCAATCTGCTCAAGAAGGTAAACCAGTCGCTGTAGCGCGGATATAGCGCAGGCTGACAAAGAAATTGAAAATTAAAGAATGAAGATTGAACAAGCTATGACTTTCGTGGCCTTTCCGCTTTCAAGCGTCTACAGTCTTCAATCGTCAATCTTCAATCATCAATCCGCTTGACATTATAAGTAAGTTTGATAAAATATCTTGCACCTTTCAGATTGCAGATTTCAGAGTGGCTTCGCTCCACTTGTAGATTTTTCAATCTTCAATCTGAACAGTTACTTAAGTAAATGGAGGTTTATTATGAAGTACGGTGTTATGGAAGGTGTCCTGCGCGGGACACGAGAAGAGATTTTTTCGGATGCTGTAAAGCTTGGCTTTGATGGCGTCGAGCTTTGGAATATTAACGAAGATGCTGTTGCTGAACTTAAGCAGTTATCACAGAAAACCGGGGTTGCTGTAGCTTCCGTCGTATGCGGACCGCAGGGGTTAGCATCCCCCGATGCGGAAGCGAGAAAAGCAGCAAAGGACGTATTAACCGGTGTTATCAAAAGATGCGAGTCCGTTGGCGCAGGTGTTATTTTAGTTCCCTTCTTCGGTATGCGCAACCTTGAAAACGAAGAGGCTGTTCTTTATGCGGTTAAAGCTTTTAAGGAGTGCGCCAAAGCTGCCGCACCATCTAAAGTGACTTTAGCTTTAGAAATGGCGATGAATGCGCCCGATTCGTTAGACCTTGTGAAGCGGATAGGCTCTGAATATGTGAAGATATATTATGACGTTGGCAACGCTACTGCCGCAGGTTATGATGTAGTTGAGGAGATACGATTATTGGCCGGGCAAATTGCTCAAATTCACATTAAGGATGCGGGTGGACAGGCATTAGGCGAGGGAAAAGTTCCGATGAAGGCTGCCTGCGAAGCAATCAAAGAGATTGGTTTCGATGGGTATCTTGTATTGGAAACACCCGCGACAGATAATCCACCGCAAGCTGCTGAAAAGAATTTAGCTTATTTGAAGCAGTGTATTGAGATTTGATTTTGGGTTTCCGTAGGAAGTTTTACCTGAGTGGTATTCTGGTTGAAAGCGGCCATGACAGGGGGATAATTCATTTTTCGCCGGAGTTAAGTTGACACTTTCAAATTAGGGGAGTGTTAGCGGAACGCCGAAGCAATCTCCTATTGTAAGCCAAGAGGAGATTGCTTTGGTCGCTTCCCCCTCCCCCCCGTGTACGGGGGAAAGAGGGCATACGCATTAAGTTAAGCATCGAAACCTTGTGACAACAGTTTTTCAAGCACTTACATCTCGAGAGAAACAGGCGAAAAGCGAAAGTAGAAACAGTTATCACCTTTGATTGGCTGAATATCACGTGCTTCCCTCAACCAAAAGCCGAAGCTTTGGTGCTAGGGCCGGCCAAATCCAGATGCCACAACTGATTGGAGACATCGCTCCGGTATCTCCGGTAACAGATTCCGTTGAATTTGCCCTTCGGATGATACGTTGTCGTCTTAAGATTTAACTGGCCTCATTGACGAAGTGGCGATTTTCAAAATAGCGCTGACTAAAGAGGACATCAAAACCATCATGGACAAAGGTTTAGAACATGCAGGTGCCGTTGACCTTTCCGGAAAACTCGCCACTACCTGGTCAACCATCAAATCCCACTAAAAAATCCCTCAAAAGGCTTCTGTAGCTGTTAAATTTTCACCTCTCCTCATTTTCTACTTGACGAATCCCCGTATTTCTGTTAAAATCTGTTATTCCAATTATTTCTTTCAATAGACTCCGTTAAAAGGGGTAGGTGTTTTTCATGCCTGAAAAAATTAGCAGACGCGATTTTCTCAAGGGCATCGCAGGGATTTCCGCCGTGTGTTCAGGGTTGTTATTGACGGCATTTCCCACGCTCGCAGTCCAAAAATATACGAAGGAAAACGATGATGGCGAGCATTTCGTTTTCCTCCGCGTCAACTATAATGGTGGCGATTGGTACACGGACCTGGGGGACCATTATTCCTCACAATCAGATATTCAACTTTCTCGGAAACTTCAGCAGTATACAAACGTCCCCGTTGAGATAGATGGAAATGAAGCGCAATACATCACGTTAGATGACCCAGAAATTTTTTCGTATCCTTTTCTGTATATCACTGGACATCAGGAGATTTCTCTTTCTGACACAGAACAATCGATGTTGCGAGAATATTTAGAACGCGGCGGCTTCATGTTGGCGGATGATTGTTTAGGTTTTGACTATGCCTTCCGTCGCGAGATTTCAAAAGTTTTTCCGGACAATTCTTTAAAGCCGATTCCTCTCGACCACCCGGTTTATCGCAGTTTTTTTGAGTTGAAAATGCCGGGCAAATGGGACAACAAAGAGGATTCTCCTCTATTCGATACAGCAATTAAACATAATTACATGAGTACTCACGGCCTAAACTCCAACACTATTTGGGGCGGCGATAAGCAGGTGCGACCCTGGCATGAGGGAATATTCATCAACGAGAGATTAGCTCTACTGTATAACATGAATGACTTAGGCTGCGCATGGGAAGGACATCCATGTTATCCTTATGGCGAAGCGCAACGTGAAGAGGCCTTCAAGATGGGCATCAATATCGTCGTTTACGCTTTGACGCATTAACTTAGACTTCCGAAGTCTCAAAGATTTCGGAAGTCCCCTCCTTTTCAATGAGGACTTTCATCATCTCCGTGCCCAATCCTATATCACGGTAGCCTTTTTGAAGGCTGATACCTAACTCGCCAACATGTGCTTGAACGCCGCTCTTCTTCGTAATTGATGAGTTACCCACTATGTATCCCATTACCTCCGCTACACAAACGACTGCCTCTCCTTTTTCAATTTGCGCCAACTTATTGGCATGCCAATCTAATTCTTCCTCCCATGTCGGCTTAGTTTGTACCTCAATGTATAAATTACTTTCACCGATAAGCCCATTAACAAATGCCAGCAACTCATTGACATCTTCCCATTTGGGAGCGCGAAGTATAGCAACTGTTCCATCTTTCAATTTCACCTTCTTAAATATTGAACCTGCTTTCAGAGCCATGGTATTCTTCTCCCATTGCTTTGGCGCTCACCATCTAATACTTTGTTTATAGCGTGAATGGCAAAGTGGCAAAACGGCAAGATGGCAAGATGGCAAGATGGCTAATAGTTCTTTGCCCCCTTGCCGTCTAGCCGTTTAGCCTCCTTGCCCTTTTCCTTTTTTGCAAAGCCAAAGTAATAAATGGTGACTACCAAAATTAGACGAAACCATCCGATTCACCACGCTGAACTGCTAACGCCGAAGCGACCATTTCCTCAATGCCCCATTTTGGCCGGTAACCAATCAAACACTTAGCCTTAGTGTTATCAAGGTCGAATAACCAACGCACCGGTGTCTGCCATTCCAATATAGATTGCCCCGTCGCTTTAGCTATTGCCTGAGTTGCTTCATCATAAGTGATAGGACGGGGCGCGCTGACGTTAAATACTTCGCCAATCGCAGCGCCGCTTTCTAAGGCGCAGACGCAACCGTGCGCGACATCGCGAGCATCTACAAATTGGTAAACCCACGGTCTTCCCTCAGAATCACGAATAGCGCAGAGCTGGTCTTGTGAAACAGCCGCTGCTTCCAATTCATGCCACAATTCTGTACCATCGCTCATATAGAGCGCGCTTTTCGGATTGTTTTGCCCTGTTCTCAGAATTGCACATACAAACCCCACAGACCAACGCCCAAGAGCCGACGTTCCAGAGGCGATTCCCGAGGGCCGGATAATAGCCGTTCGTAAACCTGTCTGACGGGCATGCGCTGTAACAATTTGTTCGCCGATGAGTTTACCAAGCGCATAAGTGCCCAGGGGACGAAGCGGGTGCATCTCATCTACAGGGTTATAGCAAGTCGCGATTACGTGCGCATCATTGGGATATACGCTTGATGAACTGATATAGACCAGGCGTTGCAACTTATCAGCCCGCTTTGAGGCGGCGTATACAATATTGAATGTGTTCCGAACGTTATTGTCGAAGAAATCAGTTTCAGACATTCCAGGTAGCGGACCGACGAGATTGGCGGTGTGAATAACAGCATCAACACCTGCAATTGCTTTCTCACAAACTGCCATGTCGAGCATATTTCCCTCGATAACTTCAATTTTCAATCCGTCTAAACGATTTCGATTTGGGTCACCGGGGAGAATCAATCCTCTCACTTCATAGCTGCGTTCCAGTAATTGTCTAACGAGTCTTGAACCCACCTGCCCAGCAGCGCCAGTAACCAATATTAACGACATCTTTATTTGCTCCTTTCGCTTTGCCATGATGAGAATAATTTAACATAAGTCACTCTTACTGTCAATACATTTGGTAATGAAATTTAGAAGTATATTGAGGTCTAACAGAACGTAATATTTCACGCATCACGCATCACGTTTCACGTTTCACTAAAAAGATGTCAACGTTGTTTTGCCGTATTCGTTTTGATGATAAGTTTCAAAATTTAGGAGGATATAATGGTATCTCAAAGTAAGAATGTTGATATTGAGAAAATAACTCAAAATGTGAATACTAATTCTCGCCCATCTGAACTCAAGATTACCGACATGCGCATCGCCAAAGTCGGAGGTTGGCCTATCATTCGTCTTGATACTAACCAGGGGATTTATGGCTTAGGTGAAGTCCGAGATGGAGCAAGCAAGACTTACGCTCTGATGCTCAAAAACCGCATATTGGGGGAAAATCCCTGCAATGTCGATAAGATTTTCCGTAAGATTAAGCAGTTTGGCTTTCACGCCCGTCAAGGCGGTGGGGTCTGCGGGATTGAGATGGCTCTGATGGATTTAGCCGGCAAAGCCTACAATGTTCCGGCCTATCAGTTAACGGGTGGGAAATTTCGCGACAAGATTCGCATTTACTGCGATACCCCTACTGTTGCCGACGGAACGGAAATGGGGAAAAAGTTAAAAGCCAGGATGGAGCAGGGATTCACGTTTTTGAAAATGGATGTGGGCATTGGGCAGTGTCAGGGTATTCCTAACACTATCTGTGCGCCGGCAGGAATGCTTCAAACCCACAGCATTATGCACCCGTTCACCGGCATCCAGATTACGGATAACGGCATTGGCGTCTTATGCGACTACGTGGCGGCGGTGCGTGACGTGATTGGCTATGAAATTCCTTTAGCCGCCGACCATTTTGGTCATATTGGGCTTGAATCATGTATTCGCCTTGCGAAGGCTCTCGACAAGTACAATCTCGCCTGGCTGGAAGACATGATTCCATGGCAATTCACCGACCAGTACGTGCGTCTTTCTAATTCATGTTCAACTCCCATCTGCACCGGAGAAGATATTTACTGCAAGGAGGGATTCAAGGATTTATTTGAAGCCAGAGCCATCGCTGTCTGCCATCCCGACCTGGCTACCGCAGGCGGCATTTTAGAAACCAAGAAAATCGGCGATTCCGCCCAGGAACACGGTATCGCTATGGCTATGCACATAGCTGGTTCGCCGATTTCTTTCATCGCAAGTGTTCACTGTGCAGCGGCAACGGAAAATTTCCTGGTGCTGGAAAACCACTCAGTAGATGTGCCGTGGTGGAATGAATTAGTCACGGGATTGCCCAATCCAGTTATCCAGAATGGCTATGTAGAAGTGCTTGAGGGTCCGGGGCTTGGCGTTGACCTCAATGAGGATGTCATCAAGAAACACCTTGACCTCAATGACCCAGGTTATTTCGAACCGACACCCGAATGGGATAAAGAACGAGCGCACGATAGGCTTTGGAGTTAAGGGTTAAGGGCGAAAACGGTTAAAGAGTTGAGGGCAATTGGGCAAGAGGGCTAAAGGGTAAAACGGCTAAACGGTACAACGGCAAAGAGGCAAGACGGCTAAAGGGCAATGTTACTAAGAATTGCGCTTTAATTATGTTCTTTTAACCGCAGAGAACGCAGAGGAGACGCAGAGTTCGCAGCGAAATAATGTTTGTTTTTCTCTGCGTCCTCCGCGCCTTCTCAGTGAACTCTGCGGTTGGGAAAAGGCGGTTAAAACAAGGTGGAGCAGGAATGAATTCTTAGTAGCATTAGTCTAAAGCCCGCTGCTGGTGCCACAGGACGTTTCAACGTCCTGTCTTTGATTTAGCGTGAACATTGATGTTCATGAGAACTTTCTTCTATTCATCCAATCCCCTATCCACCCCTTCCCAGGTCATCGACGAGCGGCTGTTCCTCTGCATGTAGAAAGGCTTCAAACTCTTTGCGCTTTAATTCGCGCTCTTTTTCCCGGTAGTTTTCCAGGATGTACTCAAGATACTCCTGGAAATTTTTGTATCGATCTTCCTTAATTCCGAAATCCGAAATCCAACGCCCGGTGTGGCATTTGACGCTGAAAAGATATCGAATTCTACTGGACTTTGAGGAAACTGTTTAAGAGAGTGACCTTCATGATACCACAACACAGCCCCCGGAGAAATGCCCACGTCGGTCCAACGTTTAATCTTCCCATCGTTTGTTTTTTGTACCAGAATATGGTTGGATGACATCAGGGCAACAAAAGATTGACGGATTTTCCGATACCACTGAAAGAGCTTCGTCGGATTAACACCTGCACGCTCATATTCGCCACGTCGCATCACTGATAAACGCCCATCGAGCAGGATAGTGTTTTCGGCTACCAGAGAGGGAACCAATTGAAGAGCCTGGGACCTGATAAAATCCAATCGTACCCCGCGTGGGGTTTCCAGCCAAACTGGTTCGATTGTCAGACCATGGCAACCCAAAAAAAGCATCAGGTCATCTTCATGTTCCGCTTCAAAGGAAATTTTCTCGAGCTCCGTGATACCAATGGGGAAGTAGCGATACCCATCGGATGGCTTCCATAAGAGACACCAGATATCTTTAGCAGACAAAATCTGAACAAGCCACTTCTTCTGTTCATCTATCGTTGCATAAAACTGGTATATCGTCGTGTTCATTATTTATCAGTCCTCCTCTTATCGAACATAGGGGTAAAACCGGGTTCGGCACCTGTAGCGTTTTTTATATCCGCCAGGGCTTTCCGCTCGCGGGCAACGGGCTTACCGGATTTTATTGTTCTTCCGACGTTTTCATAGTATGGCTTACCAGAAGGTTCTTTTGCGCTGATATCAGGGTAGCGTCGCTTGCCGCCGGGTGTTATGACAACCCTTTCGGGAAGACGCCCACCGCCTCCCGTAATTACATAGCCTTCTGCCTCAAGTTGTTCCGCGCGTTCAGCAACCTTTCTTCTATGCTCAGGGCCACCATATCGTCCACCATGATTTCTGGACATACACGCTTGTACTCCTTGGCGCCTTTTCCTCTACGCCGCCTTGCTCGTGATGCGTGAAGAATGAAACGTGATTAAATCGTCATCACTCTTCACGTTTCACGTTTCACTCTTCGAGGAATCTCAGGACAACGCCAATTTAATCACCTGCTCAACACTCATTTCCTCGGCTTGTTCCTTCACCCTTTCGGTGATTACTTAGGATGTTCCCTTATCCATTTCAAACGCGCTTTCGCTTCAGTAACTCGTTTTGGGTCAGAGTTTGTTTGGATAACAACTTGATAAGCAGGTTCGGCGTTTTGGTAATCGTTCGCTTTGAAGTAGGAGTCAGCCAATTTATATTGTGCGTCTGCGATTAATTTTCTATCTTCGTGCTTGTTCTTTTTATCAAGATTTAGCACTTCCTTATAAGCTACGGCTGCCTCACTGTACTTCCCTTCGCCGTAGAGGATTTCGGCTTTTCTGAAGTGCGCAAGTATAGTATATTCGTTTAGTGGAAGGGTGTCAATCAGTTTTTGAAAAGTACGCAGGGCACCTGACGTATCTTCTTTTCCCTGCTGGGTTAACGCCACGTAATAAAGGGCTTTACTGCGCAACGGATTATTTTTGAATTTCTCGGGAAATTCCTCGAATATCCTGATGGCGTCATCATATTTCTGCATGCTGTAGGAGGCGATTCCCTTTTCTATGAATATCTCGGGTACTAATTGGCTTTCGGGGTGTTCTGCCATAAGTCTCTCGAATTGTTTAATAGCTTCGTCGAACCTTCTGGCTTTCATCAGAGTAATGCCGATGTCACGCTGAGAATCATCTACCAAATCACTGTTGGGATAATTTTTTATGAGTTTCTGATACGCTTCTATTGCTTTTTCAAACTCTTGCTGTGAAGCATAGTATGCTGCCATTCGATATTGAGTTTCTGGCGCACGTCCATCATTCGGATAAGCATTCAAAAAAATCTCGCAGGCGCCTATAGCACCGGTAACATCGCCCTTTTCATGACATACCAAACCAATTGTATATTTGGCATCTTTAGTAAATTCACCTTGCGGATAATCTGCTATTGTTTTTTGGAATTTTGCAATCGCTTTATCGTAGTCACCAAGTTCGTAATAAGCGGTGCCAATGGTATATTGTGCTTTGGGTACAGAAGAGTTTTGGGGATATTTTTGTATTGCCTCTTCCAATTCGGTCGCGGCGTCTTGATATTTCTCCATGGCGTAGTAGACGTACCCCAGTTTGAAGTGGGCTTCTTCAGTAAATTCATCGCTTTCTTCCCCCTCCCCTCCTTGGAGGGGCCGGGTGTGGGTGGAGGGGTAGGGGTGGGTACCCTTTTGAATCACCTGGGCATAATTTTCTGCCGCTTCCTTGTAATTTCCCAACTGCTGATTTGATATGCCCAACTGGTATGTTGCTCGAAGAGCGCCTGGACTGTCAGAATATTTTTGCAATCCGATTTGATATGCTTTAACAGCGTTTTCAAATTCGTTGAGGTTAAAATAGCAATCGCCGATGTGGTACTGCGCGCTTGCGGCAAATTCGCTATCCGTGAACGATACCATTATTTTCTCATAATCTTCGATGGCTTGCGAATATTTTTTTTGCATATATCTGATTTCAGCCATCTGCCATTGCGCCTGGGGTTTGAATGGCTCACCGCCTTTGGCAGATAGAGATTTAGCAAAAGCGTTGTAAGCCTCGTCCAGTTCCGTTTGTTGAAAATACGTCAATCCCGTCCAGAAATAGGCTTCGGCGACATATTGGCTGTTGGGAAAATCTTTTGGAATGCGCTGATATTGTTCAATCGCTTTGGAGTAGAGACGTTTGTTGTAGTAGGCATTGCCTAATCCTAAACGCGACAATTCGATGAAGCGCAATTCTTTAGCAGTGCTGATTACATTTTCATAAGCTTTTACTGCCTCGTCAATCTTTTTATGCTGGTAATGCGACAGAGCAATGTGATAGTTCGCCTCATCTCGCAGTTCATGGTTGGGGAACTTGGTCAGCAAAGATTTATATTGTTCTATCGCCTCGGCATATCGCTCTTGTCGCTCAAGAGCCTGGGCGAACCAGAAGATTGCTTTTGCCGCATCCTCTGTTTCCGGGTTCGTACCGACTGCTTTTTGGAAGGCCTCATCTGCTTCTGCGCCTTTGTTCAGGTCGCTGTAGGCGCAACCGATTCGGTAATAGGCATTCGACACGATTTGCTTGGGCGGCCCTTTTTCGATTGTAGAGTTAAAGGCTTTGATAGCTTCCGCATATTTTCTCTGGTTGTATAACGATTCTCCAAGCCAGAAATACGCTATTGCCAGTTCATCACTATTCTGTCCTTCATAAGGATTTTCGACCACTTGTTTGAATTCAGCCGCCGCTTGCTGATAATTTTCCGCTTGATACAAACACTCGCCCATGCGATAATGCGATTGGGATTTTTGTTCTTCGGACAGCGTTCCCTGGTTCAGAGCTTTTGAAAGTACATCAAGAGCGCGGTCAAAAGCTCTCTTTTCAAAAAACGATAGCCCCATCCCAAAATACGATTCGCTAACTCTTTCGTCATCGGGATATTTAGTAACGAGCTGTTGGTATTTTTCTATGGCATTATCGTATTTTTGCTCGACATAATAGGAATTTCCCAGGGCCAGGAGTGATGGCGCTACAAGCCATTTATTCTTAGATTTATCGACTACTTCTTGAAGATGCATCCTCACCGCCACGAAGTTTCTGTGGCTGTATTCCCACATTCCGAGGCGATATAACGCATCATGTCGAAAGTCACTCTGTGGAAATCTGTTTATCAGGGTTTCGTATTCAGCGACGGCTTCCTGGGTCTTGCCAGCTTCATCTAATCCACGCGCCAAAGCAAAATAAAATGTATCCGTCGCATTTTTCGCATCAAGCTCGAGCACCGTCGTATACGCTTCTTTAGCCGCTTTGTAATCCTTCAGTTGCAGATTTGCCCATGCGAGTTTTGCATAAGCCAGGGGCAAATGTGGATTTTTCGGATAAGTCGCGACAAATTTGTTCAAGACTTCGACAGCCTCGGCGAAGTTCTTGAGGTTAAAAAGAGATTCTCCGCTCCAATACTGAATATCCGCGAAGAAATCGCCTTCTTTATAGTTTGTATCCCCCTTAGTAAAGGGGGGCAGGGGGGTTGTATTGAAGTAATTGAAATGTTCGAGCGCCTCTGAATATTTGCCGAGTTTATATTGCGCCTCGCCAAGTTTATTGTGCGCATACCCAATCAAAGCTGATTCCGGATAATCTTTGATGACTCGTTCAAGCGGCGATAACGCTAACGCGTATTTGCCAAGTTCAACATAAGCGCAACCCATTGAATATTGAACGTAATCGGCATACTGATATTCCGGGGCAATTTTTTCAACTTTCTGATAAGCAGTAATCGCGCCGTTGTAATCCTTCAGAGCGTATAGAGCTTCCGCCAGCCAGTAGTAGCCATCAACCAGCAATCGGGTTTCGGGATATTTCTGGATGAGATTCTCAAACGCGGTTTTCGCCTTCTCATAATTCCCAAGCCTAAAGTACGCATCGCCCATGCGATAGTAGGCTTCATCCTTCAGACGCTCATCTCTATACTTCTTGAGCAAAGTCTCATACTTCTCCGCCGCCTTGTCGAGTTTATTCTGGGCGAACAAACATTCTCCTTGCAAAAACAGAGCTGCATCAGCAAAGCTGCTGTCGCCATAAGAGGCTAAAAATTTTTCAAATTCTTCATAAGCCGCCTCATACCGTTCAGCCTGAAAGTAACCGTAAGCATGCACGAAATGTTCTTTGACAATCGGTTTGTTGTTTGCCTTGTGCTCGTCAATGCTAACATTAATAGAAGCGTTGATGAATACAAGGCAAACGAATTCATTATCCTGTGAAAGTGCGTTGCTGGACGTTAAAACCAATAAAAACAAGAGAAAGCTGCTGTATTTAATAAAACAGCCTGGCATTGAAATTCCTCCTACGCGCTATTATTAGAAACCGAGTTTTTCCCCAAAACATGGACAAGTGGGCAAGATGGCTAAATGGCGATTACCAATTTGCCATCTTGCCACTTCACTATCTACATCCGATTTTTCGTCTTCTGGATGATATGCTCCTGCATGTCGGGAGCAAGGTTGACAAAGTACGCGCTATATCCGGCAACTCGGACGGAGAGGTTTTGATATTTCTCTGGTTCCTTCTGAGCCGCTCGCAGAATTTTCTCATCAACGATATTGCATTCGACATGCCCGCCGCCGATGCTGAGATAAGTACTCAACAGCGAGTCGAGTTTGCCCACGCCGTCGCCATCACCCCGAATTTTGGCAAATTCGGCTACATTTTGGGCAAATTCGGCTACGGAGGTAGGGAGTTGTGCTTTGCCGCCGGAGAGGATGGAGGGATGCAGGTCAAAAATGAGCGAAGTTCCAGCCGCTGCGAGGGTTTGGTCGATTTTGCTCGCGGATTTCAGCAGGGCTGTGATGCCCTTTTTATCTCGGCCTTGCTGCGGTGCGAGGCTGTTCGCTACTGGTTCGCGCGCCAGCCTACCATCTGGAAGCGCCGCGGTGCCAGCGCCGCCGCCAACCGCTGCGACGAATGAAAAGAGATGCGCATGATACTTACCGCCGCGGGGGTTGCGATATTGTTCCAACTCTTCGCAGAAATGGCGGCAAACTTCCACGACAATGGAATCGACATAATCATCATCGTTGCCGTATTTCGGCGCTTCGTTGAGCAGCATTTGCCGCAGTTGTTCTTTGCCGTCGAAATTTGTCCGCATTGCTTCGACGATATCCATCAAGCTCAGTCGTTCCTCTCCACCCTTAGAAAAGGGGGCACTCGGAACTCGGAATTGAACTTGCCCTTTTGCCGTCTTGCCGTCTTGCCGTCTTGCCGTCTTGTCCTCAAACACCAGCTTTTTGATAGCCGCCAACGAATCTCCAACGTTTGCCATGCCGTATCCACAGACACCAGTCGAATTGTACCGTGCGCCGCCGGCGGTGATGTCAATGCCCTTTGCGATACAGTCATCGGTGAGCGCGGAGAGAATCGGCATGGGGAAGCGTTCCCGCTGTTCTAACTCGGCGCGGTGCATGTGCGGCACCGCTTTTCTTACGTCGTAAGCGACTTGTGCTTTATATGCTTCCCAAACATCCTCGTAGGAGGTGAATGTCGCGGGGGCGCCGGTTTTAACGCCGACTTGCTGACCGCTCAACATGCACACACCGTCGTTCAACGCCAACTCTAAACACCTGGCTAAATTAGTATAATGATTGACCACGCGTGGGTCACATCTGCCGGGAATTGTTATTTCGATGCAACCGATGATAGCGTAATCACGCGCTTCTTCAAGCGGTATCCCCTTCTTCACCAGAGCGGGAATGATGACTTCATCGCTGAACATCTGTGGCAGCCCACGACGTTTGGAGTTGACTTCCGCCACTCTGTACCAAAAGGCTTTGTCGGTATTCTTGTGATACCTCGCAGATATTTGCAGATGCAAATCCAACTCTTCAACAGCTTGAAGGTATAGGAACGAAACATCGTTGACTGCGTCTGTCCCATCGGGTTTCATCCCGCCCAACATGGTATCCTGAACATCGTAGCTTTTCCAGATTTTCAGCGCAAAGCATTTCAGCAATTCCAGCGCCTGTTCACTGGTCAGAATGCCGGCTTCAATATCGCGCTTGTAGTACGGATACAACATCTGGTCGATTCTGCCGATAGAATGTGCATTGGGTGGGTCCTCTAGTTCAATCATCAGATGTCCAAACCATAGGACTTGCAATGCTTCGTGGAAAGTCCGCGCCGGGCTATGTGGCACTTGCTCACATACATCAGCTATCTGAAGTAGTTCCCGCTTCCGATACAAATCCTTCTCAACTTCCGCCATATCGCGGGCAAGTTGAGCATAGCGCTTGCCAAAATTACCAGCGGCTTCGCAAATAATCGTCATTGCTCGCCAGAAGGGTTCTTTGGCTAATTCTCCGGCATTGGTGTTATCCAGATTGTCCAGTTTCGCCTGTGCTTCGGCTCGGATGCCGTCAAACCCTATTTTCATAATTTTCTCGAAACCTGGAACAGTATGCCCAAACAGCGAACCAGTCGCGCGCAGACGCGGATTCTGCTCCCAAAATTCAGCTATCTCTGCCACTTCGTCATTGAGCGATTTCTCTTTTTTCGGTTCCTCCAATACCTCTGTTTGGGATTCCTCCGCTATTACATCGCCATAAATCTCAATCTCATCTATGCGCGCATTCCCTCCAGCGGTTTCCCAGAGGTGAATCCTGACCCAGCGCGCATCGACTGGTGCAAAGGAAAACTCCGTCGTTTTCTGAACCGGGCTACCCCGGTGTTCGTAAACTTTCTGCCATGAATTATGAGCAGAATCTTCATGATAATCAGTCGAAACGAGAATGTCGAACTTCGTCGCCGCACGGTCATTGTAGTGCTGTCCGTGTTCACTGCCGAAAACGACTTTCGACACCGTATAGACATCTCCAAGGTCAATCTCAGCCCACGATGGCTCGCCGTTGGAAATCCAACTATACTGATTGTTGTAGAAGCCATCGTTGAGATGTTTAACCTGATGGATTGAATGACCCGGTAGAACCGAAGACGCCTGGGCTACGGCTTTGGGCAACAAGGCAAGATTCTGATGCTGCGCCTTATCCTGTGTTGGCACCCTCTGCGGTTTGGCGGCGGCTCTGCCCCAATGGCCGAACTCAGGATAATTATGTCCTGCCTGATGACTGACGGTTTGGTCACCGACAATTAACTCCTGGTCGAAGATTCTCACCGTCATATTATTTAGCACATTCGCTAAGGCTTTGGCACGCCTGACGATAATCGGGTCCGCCGCGGCGTTTTTGTATCCTTCCGTTATCAGACGCGCTCTGTCAATACATACTTCATGAATGCCGCGCAAGGCGCGCTCTTTCAAGATAGGTATTCTATCAATTTGAGGCGTTGCTAAAACTTCTGCTGTTTCCATTGTGTTCTCCTTTCGTGATGCGTGAAACGTGAAACGTGAAAATTGGTTCTTTTATATCAACAGTTACTATGAGCTTCCTGGGTTCGGACTTTGTGGATGGCAGCTTCAATCTCCTCATCTGTGATTCCTCCAGCTTGTTTAACTGACTCGCGCAGAGCTTTCAATAGTAGTTTTACTCGTTGTTTGCGTGTTACTTTTGGGTGGGAAACCCAGCAACATTTTGTGTTCATAGAAATTCCTCAGTATTTCTTTTGATCATTTTCTTCTTGTAATTTTAACCTATAATGATATATAATTCAAGATGAAAAATAGGATGACCAGTAGTGCTTGACTGCCTCCTCCAGATTTCCGAAGTCTCCAAAACTTCGGAAGTCTATAGAAGAGGATAGAAACAATCAGAGGAATGAGCAATAAATTCCGCCTCCGTAGTTAAATGATTCCCCGATGAGAAGGGGATTGGTTGTCGATGAATGATTTTTAGCCGTTGGTCGTCCTGACATCTTTCTCGTAAAACGTAAGACGTGAAACATGATAAGTGATTATAATAACCATTTACTCATCACTCATCACTTATTACGTATTACGCATTATGTATCACTTCTTAACCATTAGCGAATATAAGCCTATCGCGATTTTGACACGGGATTGAAATAGTTTGACCTGTCAATCCGCTCTCAATCGTTGCGAAGCCGATTTCGTTGACTGCCAGATATTCACCGCGAGCACAATGAGGAAGTGTGCCACCGTCGAGATAGTCTGTTATTTGCTTGTAGGCGACCTGGAACACACCTTTGTTTTCCGGCAAATTCAGGATGCTGTTGTCTATCACCTTGCCGCTTTTATCACGCAAAACTGTACCGATATACATCCCTGCCCGTAGAGTGCCTTCGCTACCTATAACATCAACGGAAAATCCGGTAATTGTCCCATGAGAACCAACATGATAGCCTGTGACCCCGCTGGCAAACCGGATGGTTGAACCAATGATGGATGGTTCAGGCTCGTAGCCTTCTGGTACTTTACCTTCGGGATTATCAATGAATGCGCTAACTGCCACCGGGTCATAACCGGCAAATTGACAGATTAGGTCGGTTGTGTGAATGGCAAAAGATAGAACACCGCCACCGCAATAACCGATGACGGCTTGGACATTTCCGACTAATCCGTCTTTGACTAACTTTTGCAGATGTAACAGATGCGGAGCCCAGTGGCGCGAATAATCAACGACGATGGGGATTCCCTTGGCATCTGCAGCCTCCGTCATTTCATCAACTTCTCTCAAAGAACAGCCCATTGGCTTTTCAAGAAAAATCGCTTTCATGCCGCCTATTTCAATTACTTCCATCGTTACGTTGAAATGATGCGGCCCACGGACACATACAGCGACTATATCAAGAGCTTCTTTTTTCAACATTTCAGCGACCGTTTCATAATACCCAACAGAGTTTTCGGGGAATGCAGGTCCCCAAGTTTGTTTAAACTCTTCGCGCCGTTCTTGCGACAAATCAGCCACAGCCGTTAGTTCGGTCGATTCGCAATGGCGAATGCCGCCGACGTGGCAGTATGGATACGGGTCCTCAGGTTTTGAATAACGCGCAGCAATGCTGCCTAAACCAATAACACCTACACGATACATAGTGTTCCTCCTTTATTCTACTCAGATTCGAGAGTTATGGTAATGTTACGCTCATGATGTGTGAAACGTGAAACGTGATGAGTGATGAATGAAAGATAATATTCTTTCTTGCTCTTTCGCTTACTTCACAAATGCACGCGACCTATTTTACCTTATAATTTTTCATAAAGTAAGACTGGCTTCTCAGGATGTTCACTCCGTCCAGTCTTCTATCATCAAACCAGGTACTTTGGAAAAATCTTGGTGGTTGCGCGTGACCAAGATAGCGCCAAAAGAAATAACAATAGCGGCGATACGTAAATCTTGTGTGCCAATAGGAATTTTTTGTGCGCGCAGGTTAGCAAACTTCGTAGCAGCGGCATCATTAAAAGGCAAAACATTAATTTTGCTTAAAAAGGCTAATGTCTCGCATAGGTAACCAAACTTTTCTTTAAAAAAGAAAAGTTTGATCAAAAGAAATAAGAGGAAGAATGTAATTATAAGCACGGACGAGAGCAGCAGAATCCCTCGCCTTTCTCACTACGGCGAGGCGACCGCGAAGTTGTTCCTCGGCTGTAATAATAGTGATAGCCCGCTGTTCAGGCGGAAAAACTATCAGATAATGTTCAATTTGTTCTGGATGCCGCTGCCAAATGCTTAGAATATCAGTATCCAGAACACGAACGCGGTCATTCATTATTTAGCTCCTTTCGGTAAGCTTCTATTTCCAGCAGAAAGTCATCAAAATCCGGGTCATCGGCAAACATCCCTCGAAATTCTAACCAGGGGTCTGATTTTGTTTTGCCAGTTTTGGGGATATCCACCTCCACCTGGGTAATCTCTATCACATTCTTTAGCATTTCCTTCAACGCTTTTCGGATGTTCTCAAGTGCTTCCTCGCGGGTTCGACCCTCGCCTACACACCCAGGCCAGGATGGCACTTGCGCTATATATCCGCTATCCTTATTATCCTGTAAAAAAACAGTATATCGCATGTTGGTTCCCCCCTTCTATTCACGCTTCACGTTTCACGTTTTGTAACTATCTTCAACAAATCTTCCTTACTTTTTATTGCCTCACAGTATAGTCGTCCTTGATAGAACTTGCGGATGCCATCTTGTCCTTCTTTTGCAAATTCAGCCTTGATGCGAGTATCAATTTCCTCTAAACAATCAATATAAATGCGCGTCCCATCAAGTTCCACGCTGATAGTTGCCGCCCTAACGGCGGCAGTTGAGATGAGCGCTTGCTCGCCGGATATTTTGCTACTTGCCTCTTCGACGGTACTTTTGCCCTCTAAAACGGCGGAAACATCTCGGGCAAAATTCACGAAAGGTATGGCGCGATAGCCGGTTTCGTAATAATTGCCATCAATGTCCGTTGCGCCGGCGATGAATCCCTTGTTTACAAATTTAAACCCAGCGTTTGTGGTAAGTTCTTCGCCGCGTCGGGTTGAGTCAATGCGGATGTGTCCTTCTGTTCCCCACAACTCAAATCCCTGGTAGACTATCGCTGGAAATGTTTCGTTCATAATCCAGTTTGTGTCAAAGACGACATTCGCGCCATTATCAAATGCCACCGTTGCGACCATATCATCGTACGCATTAACACCAA